>Ga0187888_1000027_pt1 | contig 139572 bp, 119 predicted proteins | sample June2016WEW_7_40_FD_132987 | JGI IMG/M metagenome (GOLD analysis project Ga0187888, IMG submission 132987) | Peatland microbial communities from SPRUCE experiment site at the Marcell Experimental Forest, Minnesota, USA - June2016WEW_7_40 | ecosystem: Environmental > Terrestrial > Soil >...
CAACCGGCTGGTGGGCATCCTCCACGGTTGCCTCGAGCACCGCATGGCCTACTCGGAAGCCATCGCCTGGCCCCTCTCCGCCGTGATCGCCGCTTGACTTCTCCGGCCGTGGGATATCTAGCCCTCGGTTAGCCCTACTTCCCCTGAAGAAGCCGGCGGAGTCTGGGCTCAGGTTCTATGAGCCGGTGGGAAACTGGAGCACCAGTCGCGGCGGGCCGGCCAAGATCGAGACGTCGGGGCAGATGTCCCGGCTGAGACCGATGGCGATGTTGACGATCCCCTCGTAGTCGCCGATCTGCCGTGCCTCCTGAAGTGCGGGAGCTGACTGCAGGATGTCGGTCCCGTGCGGGTACTGGTTGCCGGGCGGGACCGTCCAGTTCAGGTTGTAGATGTTGAGACGAACGCCGTAGCTGCCGGCGAGCGTGAAGGTTCCACCCTTTCCGCCACCTCCGGTGAACTGCACCCCGGTGGGGTTCTGACCGAGTTCGTAGTGGGTCACGGCGTTGTCGAACTGGATGACGAGCGTGTCATGGCCGCCGGCAGTGCCCATCCGCATATCGGTGATGCGCGCGCTCTGGGTCGTCCCGCCGCTTGTGGGCGGGCATGCGGACGGGGTTGTCGCCGGCGGGGAGGAGTAGCCGCTCGGGCTGGCGGTCGACATCGCGGGCGCCGGCGTCTTCGCAGCGGAGGTGGCCCCCTGAGACGTTGGTCGCTCAGAACGATTCGAAGCTACTGACCCGCAGGTGGTCACCAGGCAGGCCAGGCAGAGGAGGCCGACGGCCGGCACCCACCGATGACGGCGTCCGATGATCCCGGTCCCCATGGTGAGCGTCCCCTGGTGAGTCCTTCCAGGGATGTAACGCCCCTCAGACTCCGAAGGCTACTGTGCTGCGGACACCCCACAGAGGGCCTCGTGGTTGCTCAGGCTCACAAGCGCACCCCGGTGCTGCCCGAACGCTGGAGACGGCCGTCGTCGCCGACCGAACCGGTGCGTCGAGACCTCATCGATCGGGCGAACGGGGTCCTCGAAGCTGCCGTCACGCCACGCCGCAGGTCCCTACGAGGAGGTCGGCGCTCCCGGATCGCCGGGGCCCTGAGGACCCGGTCCGGGGCCGCCGAAGCCAGTCGGCGGCCCGCCAGGAGGCCCCCAGCCGCCGGTGAGGTCGGCGCGGCGCCGGAGGTAGTCGTCGCGGGTCAGCTGGCCGCGCGCGTAGGCGATGTCGAGCTCATCGAGGGCCGGGTGGCGGAAGCGAGGCCCGTAGCCACCGCCGTACCAGCTCATCCGGACGTTACGACCCGGCCGGCTGAGGACGACGACCAGCCAGACGATGGATCCGATCAGGAGGGCGAAGAGGATCAGCCCGATGATGGTGCCCCAGAGGGGGAACCCGACGCCATAACCCCAGCGAATGACCATGGGCGCACTCTACCGCGTCACAGCTTTCGTTCAGGTGACGAGAACGACGCGCTCAGGTTGCGTTGAGCGCGAGGCGGCGCAGGCCGGAGGGCCCGAAGGTGCCGATGGCGGCGGCAGCACGGCCAAGCCCCTCCTCGAGGGCGGTGGGGAAGAATGCGTCGTCGTCCCGCCCGGCGGCCGCGCAGAGGCCCAGGAAGCCCCCGGCGACGGCGTCGCCCGCCCCGGTGGGGTCGATGACCGTGTCCACCGGGGCGGCCGGTGTCTCGACGATCGCGGCGGGGGTCACCAGGGCCGCCCCCTGGGGCCCGCCCTTCACCACCAGGGCACGCAGCCGGCCCTGGCCCCGGAGGCTGAGCGCCGCCGCTTCCCAGCCGGGCGCCTCGGGGACCAGGCTGCCCAGCTCGTCCCGGTTGAGGAAGAGGATGTCGCAGCCGCTCACCACCTCCAGGACCGCGTCGCGCTCCGTCCCGGTGAAGCAGGTCATGCTGTCCACCCCGATCAGCCGGGCCGATGACTGGGCCAGGATGTCCCGCTGCAGGGACGGCCTCATGCTGCCCAGGAAGAGCACCTCGGCACGGGCCGCCGCGGGGCTGAGCCGGGGGCGCCACTCCGGCTCGCAGCCGGGCTCCTCGGCCACCGTCTCGGCCACCCAGCGCTCGAAGTCGTGAACGGCGTGCCAGCGGAAGGTGGGCCGGGGGCTCACCGCCAGCCCGCCCAGGTCGACGGGGAGGCCGGCGAGCGTCTGGCGGAGCTCGGCCTCGGCGTCGCCGCCGACGATGGCGTTGAGGTGGACGCGGGCGTGGGGCGCCGCGGCGAGGGCGAAGTAGAGGGAGGAGCCGCCGATCTGCCGGAGCCGCCGCCCGCGGGGGGTGGCGATGTCGTCGAGGTGGACGGTGCCCGCCACCGTGATCTCCCAGGACATGGGGCTGGCGGTGGAACGGCGCCGCTCAGGCGGTTCGGAAGAGGGGGATGATCGGGGCGAGCTGGGGGCGCAGCTCCTGGCGCGCCTCCGCCTGGAGGATCTCCTGGGCGGCGAAGAGCACGTCGCTCACGTGGTCGGCGCCGCGGTCGATCCCCAGCTCGTCGCGCAACTCCGGCTCCACCCCTCCCACCAGCCGGGCGACGGCACCCCAAAGCACCGGGGGGAGGGGACGGATGTCGCGGAGGCGGCACTCCTCCACCAGGTCGAGCAGGGCATCGGACTCGCGCAGGCGGAGCCGCGCTCGAGCCAGACGCTCCCGGCGGAAGCGCGCCCGGCGCTCGATGTCGACCAGCTCGGCGCGGGTGGCGGCGAGCGGGCCGGGCCGGCTGCGGAGCACGGCGGCGGAGATCATCCGAGCATTCTAGTGAGCCGGACCTTTCGGGACCGTGCGGGCGGGGTGACGATCCTGCTCGCCGGGTGGGGGCGTCTTGGCCTTACCGTCAGGAGGCGATGGCCGCCTCCACCGGGTAGGAGAGGGAGCGCCAGCGGCCCTCGACCGCCACCAGGTGGACGGTGCGCAACAGCTTCACCCGGCGCCGTCCGGCGTCGAAGCTGTACTCGACGTCGAGCTCGGCGACCTGCGAGTGGCGGTCACCACGGTGGGGATCCACCCATTCGTCCAGGTGGCGGACGGCGACGACGTTCACCCCCTCCAGCCGCTCGAGCGAGGACCCGCGGTGGGCGGCGGCAAAGCGTTCGGCACTCCCCCAGTGGAGCTGGCAGTCAGGGGCGAGGAGGTCGAATGCCCGGGCGTGCTGGCCGCCGCGGACCAGTTCCACGAAGAGCGCCTCGCTGAAGGCGGGATTGCCGGGCGGACGGGAGCCGCTCCGCCGCGCTCCCCGATCGTGGGCCGCGACCATGGCCCGGACCCGCTCGCGCAGCGGGTGGGTCGCGACGGGCGCGTCGGACTCGACCAGCGTCACCGGCCCCTCGGCGCCGCGCGACCAGAAGGTGCGGGTGTTGGCATCGACCAGGACACGGCTCGCCGGCCTGGTCGCGATGATCGCCACGGCAGGGGTACCCGGCGGATGGGGAGCGCGATCCGCGCCGCCCCGGCGGCGTCTCACGGTGGGGAGGATCGGCCGCGCCCAGCCCATTCCGCCGCCAGCATAGCCGCAGTTGGCGCCGCGCGGGCAGGCCGCCGCCACCGGCGGCTACGATCCGGTGGCATGGCAGGCAGCCGCATCCTCCTGGCCGAGGACGAGGGGATCGTGGCCCGTCCCCTGATCACGACCCTCCGCGGCAGGGGCCACGAGGTGCGCTGGGTCCGGGCCGTCCGCGAGCTGCGCACCGAGCTGCCCGCCTTCAGCCCCGCGCTGCTGCTCCTGGACGTCACCCTCGACACCGACGGCCTCGAGTTCCTCCAGGCGATCCGCTTCACCCCCGACTGCCCACCGGGCGGGGTGGTGGTTCTCGCCGATCCCGGGGACACCGCCTCCCGCGACCGCGCCCATCAGCTCGGAGCCGCCGCGGTCGTGAGCAAGCCCGTGGAGGAGGCCCGCCTGGTGGCGCTGATCGAGGAGCTGGTCGGGTTCCTGTAGGGGGGCCAGCCGGGAGGTCGCGCCGGGCGTCCGGCCGCCCTCCGGAGCCGCGCTCGGCGGCTCGCGACCGCGGGCGGTCAGGCCCAGCCGCCGCTCCCCGCACCCGGCGCCGACCTCTCGCACTGGCAGACGAACTGGTATGCGAAGAGGGTCGGCCGCAGGCCGACGGCGACCCGGTCCAGGAGCCGGGCCACGCGGGCGAGCGGGCCCCTCCCGCCGGTCATCACCTCCAGCGGCAGACCGGTGGCCTCCTCGCGCAGCACGGTGAAGCCGGCCTGGTGAAGGCACCGCCGAAAGCTGCGCCGGGTGAAGAAGCGCACGTGGGTGGCGTCCAGGATGCCGCGCTGGTCATAGTCGAAGAGCCCCAGGGCGATGCGCCCACGTGAGTACCAATGGCCGAGATTGGGGACGGAGGCGATGAGCGTCCCCCGGGGAGAGAGCACCCCGCGGATCTGCTTGAGAAGCCGCTGGGGGGCGCGCAGGTGCTCGAGAACGTCGGCCGCGATCACCACGTCATATCCGCCGTCGACGTCGAGACCCGCGGGCAGGCCCTGGTCCAGGTCCGCGCGCACGAAGTGGTCGACACGGCCGCGGACGCCGGGCAGCTCCATAAGGTCGACCCCCGTGACGCGATGACCGTAGCTCCGGATGCGCTCGGCGAGCAGGCCACTGGAACAGCCCAGGTCGAGCACGCGCGCCGGGGGCATGCGCCGCAGCCAGCGCTGGACGACGTCGTGGGAGCCTCCCTCGCCGCCCTTCAGCTCGTACTCGGGGCCGATCTCCACCACGCTGTCTGCCAGCAGCCCCCGCTTCGCCGCCCAGTAGCGGAGCACGTCTCCGGACACCTCGGCCGCGTACTTCAGCCCGTTGACATGGCGGATCTCGTCGCCGTAGTAGGTGGGGATCGGCACCTCGACGATCCGCTTCCCGGCGTGCATCAGCTGGATCAACAGCTGGGTGTCGAAATCGTAGCCGTCGGAGTTGCGCTCGAAAGGAACCGATGCGAGAGCCTTGACGCTGTACGCGCGGTAGCCCGAATGCAGCTCGCTCAGCCGGGTTCCCAGCACCCGATTCTCGAAGCGGGTGAGGATCTTGTTGCCGACGTACTTGTAGGCGGGCATCCCTCCCCTGCGGGCCGCGCCCCTGACCAGCATCCGGGAGCCGAGCACCGCATCGCATTCGCCTCTCTCGAGAGGCCCGGTCATCTCCTCGAGGGACTCGGGCGCGTACTCGCCGTTGCCGTGAAGGAGGACGACGATGTCGAGACCCTGCTCGATGGCCAGCCGGTAACCCGCCTTCTGGGTCCCGCCGTAGCCGAGCGTGCGGCCATGGCGGATCACGGTCAGGGGCATGTCGGCGGTGATCTGCTTGTACCCGAGCCCGACCAGGTACGTGGAATCCTGGCTCGCGTCGTCACACACGAAGACCTGCGTGACCCGGGGCCGCAAGGACAGCGGGACCCGGTCCAGCACCTTGGCCAGCGTGGACGCCGCGTTGTACGCGACGACGAGGATCCCTATCCTCGGCGCGGCGGAATCCGCCGGCGTCCCCGGCGAGAGCCCCGGCCGGCTCCCTACGTGCTGCATCGAATCGACAGCGAGGATACAGGAAAGCCTCTGTGGCCGACGACCGCCGCTGGGCCCGCGCCATCCGGCCTGATCGGACCGATGGCCCCCGGGGAACGGTCGCACCCGCACGTGTGTCCGAAGTGTGCTTACCTAACCCGGTGCGGTGGAAGCTCATCGTGACGGTGCTCGTCGCCGTGCTCATCGTCGGGGGAGGAGCGACCCTGGTGGTCATGAGGCTCGCCGGGGGCGCTGGGCACGGCGCGACCGCCGCGACGCGAGCGACGCCGACCCCGTCACCCGCCGTCCCGACCTCCACGACCCCCACAGCGGTCCCGACGCCGTCCGCCAGCCCCACCACGACCCCCACGCCGACCCCCACGCCGTCGGTCTCCGGAGCGTGTACGGGGGGCCAGCTCGACATGGCGGTGGGAGCCGCCTCCTCTGCTTCGGGCGGCCAGGAGGGGGTGACCGCCCTCATCGGCAACGACGCCGGCACCGCCTGCAACCTGACCGGCACCCTCCAGGCCCAGCTCCTGGACAGCAGCGGGTCCGCGCTCCCCACCTCGCAGGGGTCGGTGCCGGCCGGTCAGGCGTGGCTGGTGCCGGATCGGGTGGCGCTCGACCCCTGGGACCCCCAGCCGGGGGAGGCCACCGTGACCGTGTCCTGGCACACCGGGGACACCGCGCCAGGCGTCTGCTCCGGCTCCGCGCCGGCAGTCGGCGAGCTGAGCCTGATCGTCCCCGGAGGTGGCACCGTCACCGCGCCGGTGAACACGTACCCCACCCTGCTCCAGGGCATGACGCCCTGCGACGGTGATGTCCAGCTCGGTGCGATCACCGCCGTCTCCTCCGCCGCGACCTTCACCACCGATGCCGAGGCGGCGGCCAACTCCGACATCGAGGAGGAGGAGGGAGAGACCGTGACCACCAGCTGCACCCCCAGCGCCGGACAGGGCTGCCTGACCTTGAGTGGTGAGACCCTGGGCACCGACGCCGCCGACTTCGAGTACCAGTCGTATGGCACCGGTGGAGGAGCCGTCTGCTACGCCTACGTGTACGAGGACGCCGCCGGCTGGCACCCGCTGGACGTGCTCTGCACCCAGGACCTCGCGCCCGTTGATGGAGGCACGGTGATGATCTCGGTTCCGGGCGAGGGCTGCGCCGACGTGCATGCCGCACCGGGCAACGCCTCGAGCGTCCTCTCCTGCGTGAGCCCGAGCGCCCAGACGACCTACGCGGTCGAGCAGCCCCCCGTCTACGTGACCCAGACCGACCCTACCACCCACCTCACCACGGGGACGATCTGGTGGTACCTCGCGGGGCTCGACGGCTGGGTGGCCCAGGACTTCATCGCATGACCGACGGTTGAGGCGACGGCTCCAGCCGACGCCCGGGTCCCTTCTGCGGCCAGGCCGGTCCCGGTCAGATCCGCCGCGCCGCCTCGCGCCGGCGCTGGCGGCGGCGGGTTCCCGCGGCGCGCCAGCAGACCTCGACGCTGCGCTGGATGTACTCCAGGGACCGGCGCACGTTGATCGACGACGACTCCCGGGTGTACCGGGTGGGGATGGCCACCTCCTGAATCCGGAATCCCCCCACCACCGCGGCCACCAGGATCTCGGTATCGAAGACGAAGCCGTCCGAGTACGTCTCGAAGGGGACCGACTCCAGGAAGTGCCGGCTGTACGCCTTCATCCCGGAGTGCATCTCGGTGAAGTGCGTGCCCAGCAGCAGGTTCTCGGTGATGGTGCTAAAGCGGTTGCCCCAGTAGCGGTAGAGGGGCATCCCCCCCGCCCTCGGGTTGCCGGTGCAGGCGAAACGGGAGCCGAAGGTGAAGTCGGCGACGCCGGCCACGATGGGGGCCACCAGTGCGGGCACCGCCGACGGGTCGTACTGGTAGTCGGGGTGGAGCAGGACGATCACCGTGGCGCCTAGTTCGAGCGCCTCCCGGTAGCAGGTCTTCTGGTTGCCGCCGTAGCCCCGGTTGCGATCGTGGACCCGGACGTCGATGCCCAGGCGGCGGGCGACGTCGACGGTCCCGTCGGGGGAGGCGTCGTCGACCAACAGGAGATGGTCGGCGCTGCCGGCAGGCAGCGCCCCCACCGTCCGCTCGAGGGTGTCCTCCGCCTTGTAGGCGGGGAGGGTGACGACGGTGAAATGGCGTTCCGGTCCCATCTGGAGCCTGGATGATAGGTGGTGCGATCTCTGGCGGGCCCCTACCGCCGCTCCCGGGCCGGGTCCGTAACTCAACCACGGAGGGCGCGTTCAACGGTTCGACGGTGATTCGATCGGGCCGGACCCGGAGGGCCGGCGACGGATCGCCGGGTCAGGAACGCCTGGTGGAGGGAGACGGCGTGGAAAGCGACAGGGAGCCGAACCGTGCCGGATGGCGCGGGCGGCGCTGGTGGAGCCTGGGCGCGGGTGCGGTGGTGGCGGCTGCGATCGTCGCCGGGGTGCTCGTCGGCGGCCACCTCGGGCCCACCCCGCGGCCGGTTGCCGCGACCTCGTCGCCGGCAACGGCCACGAGCACCCTGACGAGCAGCGCGACCGGCTTCTCCACCCCGCCGACCGGCAGCGGGACCGCAAACGAGCCTACGCCCACGCCGATGACCACCCCCACGACCACTCCGACCCCCACGCCCACCACCACCCCCAGCCCAGCGATGCCCACGCTCAGCCCGATCGCCACCCCGCCAGCTCTGGACATCGCCTTTGATCAGGGGTACCGCACCGAGAACTGCGACGGCAACTACTACAACGTGTATCCAGAGACCTGCGAGACCGTCCCGCTCGCAGAGTTCGACGTCGCAGCCTCGATCGAGGACTACGACACTGCCCAGGTCAGCTTCGCCGACGCCTCGGTGCAAATGCCACTTCCAGCGGACGGAACCAGCGACGTCGTCATCGTGGGGGTTGGGGTTGTCGTCGCGGGCCGTATCATCTTCCCAGTGGCGGGGACGTACACGTACACGGTCACGATCACCGACACGCAGGACGGAGCCTCCGCGAGCTGGACCGGCAGCATCCCGGTAGGGCTCCTGACCGGCCCCACCCCGAGCCCGTCGCCGAGCCCGTCCGCCACACCCAGCTGAGAGCGCGCGTCGCCGTCCTCACCGGCACTTACCCCCCGTAGGCCCAGACCTCCACCCCCTGGTCCGACCGGGGCGGCGCTCCCGCCACCTGGGTGAGGAAGTCCTCGATCGGCGCCTGGAGGTAGGGCGCGTTTCCGTAGTTCAGGGGGCCGAGGATGAGCACCCGAACCCCGAGCCGGTCGAGGTCCGCCCGGACCGCCCCGATCAGGCCGGAGCCGCACCCCGAGGTGGTGCCGGCCGTCTGTAGGGCGTTCATGACGCAGTCGAGGGTCGTGGTCGCCGGCCGGCCGAAGGAGGGGGCACCGCCGGGACCCGCGGTCCAGATGGTGCCGGAGACCATCCGGAAGCGGAAGCCGGACTGCGCCTGCCAGAGCAGGGGCTCCATGGTCGACGAGCTGTCCCCGTAGGGGACGACCAGCGCCGTGGTGCCGGGCGCCAGCGCGGTGACGTCCCCGCCGGAGATGAAGTATGGAGGCGTCTCCGAGGAGGTCGCAGCCAGCGGCATCCTGGGAGCCAAGGTGACCACCACCAGGGCCAGTGCCACCCCTCCCATGAGGCGGGAGCGCCACCTCCCGGCGAGGACCACCCGGTCCACGAACACCGCGAGGAGGGCGGCCAGGCCGAGGTCGAGGAAGAGGTCGAATCGGGCGGGAAGCAGGTTGGCGAGGACGGGCACGTAGGCGAGGAGCCGGCCGGGCAGCGGGAGCACGTGGTGGGACACGCCGGCCACGTGCAGGTACGGCCCCAGGCTCCAGATCACGGCCGCGCACGCCCCCAACGCGACGATCCGCAGCCAGCGGTCTCCCCACCAGCGCACCGCCGTGTAGAGGCCGACCAGCAGCAACGGGATTCCGATGTAGGCGTCGGCCTCGATCGGAAAGCCGGTCCACTGGCTCACGATCCCGGTGGTGAAGGGCGGTGAGAGGGCGGTCGCCGACGTCGGCACCACCAGGTTGACCAGGTCGGTGACGTAGGTGTTGGGGGTTTGGATCGGCCCGACGATCCGCCCTGGACCGAACAGCTGGTAGGCGAGTGGGAAGGCGGTGAGGAGGAGGAAGAGGCCGACTGCCACCCCGAGCGTCTGGGCCAGCGGGAGAGCTCGCTGGGCGGCGGCCCGGGGGAAGAGGGCCGCGGCGATGACGACCGCGGTCCCCACCGCGACCACGAAGAGGGCGAGGACCTCCTCGGTCAGGAAGAATTGGACCGCGCAGAGGAGCCCGATCACCGCTCCCCACCGGAGCGGCCGGCGCGGGCCCCGGATCGCGTTCTCCAGCGCGATGAGGAGCAGGGGGACCGGGAAGAAGAGCAGGAGGTCCAGGTGGGCGCTCGCCCGTGAGGCGGCGAAGGGGCCGAGGACCATCATCAGCCCGCCGATCCACGCCGCCACCTGCAGGCGGACCCGGCGGCGCAGCCAGAGGAAGGTGCACCACCCGTCCAGGGCCAGGGCCGCCGCCATCCCGGTGTTGTAGGCGGCGATGACGCCGAAGAGAGCGGTCACCGGCCACAGGACCACCGACGCCAGGGGCATGGTCGTGTCCCAGGTCATGTTCACCCCTGCCGGGAGGTTGACGAAGGTGTCGTGCAGCGGGTTCAGGCCATGGCTGAGGGCGAAAGGGTTCCATCCCAGGAACCCCATCGAGAGCATGGGGTCGCCGGGTCCCCCGGGCCACTCCGTCGCCGGGTGCCCCCACACGGGAAGGGTCAGCGCGATGGCGGCCACCAAGTACCCGGCGGGGGCGCCGCAGACCCGGGCGAGGGCGCGGCCGCGAGCCGTCAGCACCTGCCCGATCCCATGAGGATTGTGGATGATACCCGCTGGGTCGATTCAGCACAGCGGGTCGTGGGGGCTTCAGGGTGGCGGGCGAGAAGGGTCCGGGGGGCGAAGGGATCGGCGCCCTGTCCGTGCCCGCACCCCCCGAAGGGGGCGGAGACCGGGGACCGGCATGGTGGCGGCTGCGTCCCTGGTCGGGCATCCTCATCGGCGGCGCGGCGGTGGCGCTGCTCGCGATCGGCTTCCTCGCCGGGGATGCGGTGGGCCACTCCGGTGCCCCAGGGCCCGCCACTGCAGCGGCGACATCGCCCTCGGTGAGCGTCGCGGCCACCCCGACTCCAAGCTCCACCCAGTTGGTCGCCTCCCCGGGCACCAGCCCGAGCTCGAGCGCCATCCCGACCTCTGACGCGCCCACCGCCAGCCCGACCCCCCCCGCGCCGTCGACTCCGCCGGTCTTCCAGGCGTTCACGTCCACGAACTGCGAGACGGCTGTCGTCCCTGACTACGAGTGCGGACCGGTGGAGGTGGCCCAGTTCACCGGGGGCGGCAGCGTGGCGCAATACACTGCCCAGGTCACGTTCGCGACGTCGGTGCAGATCCCCGCCACCACGGACGGCAAGCCCGAGGTCACGGTCGTCGCCCAGGCGGGCACGACCGGTGCCTTCCTGGTCGGCGTGGGTGAGCTCACCTTCCCGGGTCCGGGGACGTACGCATACACCGTCACGGTCACCAACATGTCAAATGGCGACACGGCGAGCTGGCAGGGGAGCATGCCGGTCGGGGGGTAGGCCGGCTTCAGCGTGAGCCCGGCACCATCGCCGAGCTGACCGGCCGGCGGTCCCCCTCCTCCTCGACATCGACGCGGCTCACGGAAAGGTAGCCGACCAAGCACGCGATGACGATGGTCAGGCTCACGCTGACGGTCCCCCGGCCCCAGTTCAGCCCGCCGAGCGCGTGGGGGACCCCCATCCAGTCAGCGAACGAGGCTCCCAGGGGCCGGGTGATGATGTAGGCGAACCAGAACGCAACCACCGCGTTGAGCCGGGCGAAGCGGTGGGCGAGCGCGGGTACGGCGATGACCACCGCGAAGAGGATCCCGGACGCCAGGAAACCGAGGCGGAAGGTGTACGCGGTGAGGTCGCCGGCGGCGGTGCCGAGGGCGAAGGTGGCACACACCGTGGCCCAGTAGAAGAGCTCGCGACGGAGGGTGGTGATGTGATGGATCGAGAGCGTCCGTTCCGCGAGATACCAGACGATGAATATCGCGGTCAGGGCGACGGCGAAGCCCACGGTGGATACCGCGTACGGCACGCCCAGCTGGATGTGCAGGGCGTCCGCGACCATGGTGCCGAAGATGGCGACCATCACCACTGCCAGCCAGTACACCCAGGCGATGTAGCGGCGGACCCATAGCTGGAGGATGAGAGCCGCAGCGAAGGCGACGGCCCCGAGGCCGACGGCGAGGTAGGGGTCGATCCGGCGCACCGAGTAGTCCGAGGTCGCCTCGCCCATGCCGGTGGTGAGGACCTTGAGGATCCAGAAGTACGCCGTGATCTCCGGGACCTTCCTCAGAGTCCAGCGGCTGGGTCTCATGGAGCAGAAACTAGCACGCCCCGGGTCGGGCGCGGAGGACGGGCCGCGCGCCAGGATGGCCGCGCCGCTCAGGATCTCCGAGAGCTTGAAGCCCCTGGGGCCCCACAGGCGGCGTGGCCCTCCATCAAGGGGACTCACCCGACCATCAAGTATATTGTCGCCGTGATAGGCCACCTTCTCAACGGCAAGGGCGGCGCCTGACAGCGCACGTCGCAGGAAACCCGATGAGACGTCCTGACTTCGTCCCGACCGCCGCCGTCCGCTCGGCTCGACGGCGCGCGCAGTACATCCCCTGTCCGGCATGCGGCTCGCATCTGCAGCGCTACCAGTTCCACCGGACTGGGGTCCGTTTCGTGCGTTGTCGCGCCTGCGATCTGGTCTACGCCGACCCTGTCGATCCGAAGGAGCGTGCGTACTTCGACATCCAGTCCCTGGGCCAGCACGAGAACCCCATCGATCGCCGTCACTCCCAGGCTGACTTTCTCGACATCGCCGAGCGACTCGTGGCCCAATACCGATCTCGCTTCCACCGGAAGCCACGGCGCATGCTCGTGGCCGGACGCTGGCACATCGACTTCCTGGCCGCGTCCTCCCTCCACCTCGATGTCGATCTCGCTTCACAACATGTCGAGGACGAGACGCAGTTCGTCACCCGGCCACTCGTCGAAACCCTCGGCAGCCACCTCGCTGACTTCGACATCGTCCTCCTCAATGAGTTCCTCGACGCCGTCACGGATCCGCTGATCGTGCTGCGTGGTTTCGCCGCGCGTCTTCGCGCGGAGACCCTCGTGGCCGTCACCCTCGCGAACATGAACGCCCTGCCCAGCCGCGTGCTGCGACGCCGCTGGAAGAGCTTCTTCGACAAGAAGGTCGCGTTCTACAACGCCGACAATCTCGAGGCCCTGATGTGGCGGGCGGGCTTTCAACGGCTAGCCGCCGAGCGACTCAACACCACGTACTCACTGGGGTACCTCGCAAGCCGTCTGGACCTCGCACCCCGAGTGCAGCAGGGGCTAACGCTGTCTCGTCTCTCGCAGGTCAGCGGCCGGGTCGCGTCAGGCCATGAACTCGTCCTCTTCCAACCCGCCCTCGCCCCCACTGGCGATTCCCTCACGATCATCGTCCCTGTGTACAATGAGGCGCGCTACGTCCACGACGTGCTGGCCGGACTCCTTGAGAAGGAGCTCCCGATCGAGCGAGAGATCATCGTAATCGAGAGCGGGAGCACCGACGGCTCCCGCGACATCGTCCGGTCGTTTGAGGGCAGGACTGGGATTCAGGTCATCTACCAGGACGCCCCGCATGGCAAGGGAAACGCCGTCCGAGCAGGGCTGGCACGTGCCACAGGCAGCATTGTCCTGATCCAGGACGCCGACTTCGAATACGATTTCGACGATTACGACGCCCTGCTCGAACCCATCCTCCAGCGCCGCGCCAGCTTCGTTCTCGGGTCGAGGAGCCTCGGCCTCGACGACTGGAAGGTCCGCGAGTACGGCACGTCTCCGGTGAAAGCGGTCCTCATGAACCTCGCGCAGGTCGCATTCGCGCGGACCTTCAACCTCCTCTATCAGCAGAAGGTCACCGACATCAACACGATGCTGAAGGTCTTTCGGCGCGACTGCATCGCGGGCTGTCACCTCCAGGGTGACGGCTTCAACTTCGACATCGAGCTCGTGTGCAAGATCGTCAGGAGCGGTTTCGAGCCGATGGAGGTACCGATCAACTACGCCGCGCGGGGCTTCGACGAGGGCAAGAAGGTCAAGTTCCTCATCGACGCCTACCCGTCGTACTATCAGCTGTTCCGGTGCCGCCTTGGTCGACTCTGATCTGTATGCGGACGACCATCACTGGGGGGATAGACGGGTCAATGTCCGCGCTCACGACCTGCCTGCTCTCAAGGTGCGGTACCTGCTCGCGCGCCTCCCGACCACTGGCCGGGTGCTCGAGGTCGGATGCGGGGGCGGGCGGTTACTGAACACGGTCGCGGCGTACCGTCCACGCCTGGAGCTACACGGTTGCGATATTCGACCCCTGCGCTACGATCCGGCCAACTTCCGCTTCACGCTCGTCGGCCTCGGGACCACCGTCCTCCCCTACGACCCCGCGTCCTTCGATGCCGTGATCATGATGGATGCGCTGGAGCACTTCCGGGATCCAGCCGGCGCTCTCCATGCCGCCCGGGCTGTTCTCCGCCCGCGGGGTCGGCTCGTCTCCTTCACACCACTTGAGGGACAGCGCCTCTCGTTCTACCGGCTATTCCGCCGAGTCTTGGGCGATGACCTCTATGTTCGCACCAAGGAGCACGTGCAGTCGTTCAGCGAGACAGACCTGAGGCGCCTCGTCGGGGAGGACTTCGACGTGGTCGATCACGCCTATGCGTACCACGTCCTCGGTCATCTGATGGACGCCACCCTCTTTGCCCTGCTGGCGTCACCTCGCCTGCGCCGCCGCTTCTGGCGGGTCAATCCCTTCTACGTCGAGGAGGCAGCCGGGTCCGCGGGCGTCGGCGCACATTCCCCTCTGGCCGACGCGCTCCGCGTCGCCAACGCGCTCGCCTTCGTCGAGTCGCGGGCTCTGCGCGGGGTGAGCTGGGGGGCAGCCGGCATTTTCTTTACCGCCATCGTTCGCTGACGTCCCGCGGCTCGGAGACCAGGCGCCACCCATGCTCTCTGGGGGAGAACCGCTGTGCCAATCACCCAGTCGATCGATACGCCGCGTGCGACCAACTGGAGCTGAACCCCTCGGTTTCAGTCGATCGCCGGCCAGAGGGCGCGCCTCGCCTGACGTCAGGGAGCCCCGTCGAGGAGCCACCGGTTCTCGAGCAGGCTGTCGACCGTGGCCTCGACGGCTTGGCGGATGCTGTGGACGGGCTTCCAACCAGTGGCGCGGATCTTGCGCGTGTCGAGGTAGATGAAGGGATTGTCCCCGATCCAGCCGCGGTCGCCACCTCCGTATTCGACGTGAGGGCTGGCCCCGAGGCGCTCGCAGATCCAGGAGATCGATTCGTCCACGGTGCAGTAGCTCGTGACGCCGAGGTTGTAGACCTCGCACCGGTGGTCGGACGCCATCAACGAAATGATGGCGCGGCAGCAGTCTGCGACGTGAAGGTAGCTCTTGCGCTGGGTTCCGTCTCCAAGGACAAAGAGCCGCTTTGGATCGCGGATGAGCTGCCGGGTGAAGTCCAGCACGTGGCCATGCGTGTAGCGAGGGCCGAGGATGGAGACAAAACGCAGAATGGTTGCCTGAAGACCACACGCCTCCGCGTAGGCTGCGACGAACCCCTCCGCAGCCGCCTTGGAGGCCCCGTACAGGGACGTCTGCAGAGGAAAGGGGCACTGCTCCGGTGTCGGGATAACCGGAGCCTCCCCGTAGACGGACCCGGTGGAAGCGAAGACAAGCCGCTTGATCCCCGTCACCCGCATCGCCTCGAGGACGTTGTGAGTCGCCACCGTGTTCTGCAGCAGGTCCCGCTTCGGGTGGTCCCAGCCGAATCTCACATCCGCGTTGGCGGCCAGGTGAATGACGATGTCCGCGTCCTGGACGAGGGCCGGCAGTCTCTGATCGTCAGCCACGAGGTCGCAGGGGACCAGCTCGAAGCGGTCACTGGCCCTCGCGTGGGCGAGGAACAGCTCGAATCCCGTTGAGAAGTTGTCGAGAACACGCACTTGATCCCCGGCCGCCAACAGGGCGTCCGTGAGATTCGAGCCGATGAAGCCGGCCCCGCCGGTGACGATCACACGATGGCTCATGAAGGCTTACCCCCTCCATTATGGGGTGGCGGCGGGGGCACCTGGTCGTCACCGTCATACGTCTCCGCCGGCGGGCGGGCTAGGGCGGCTTCGGCCGCTACCGCATGACCCCGCGGGCGCCGCCTGCGACGGACAAGGCGCAACCCGACGGGGACGCCCCATCCCCCAATCACCCACACTGCTGCGCCCGAGGGGACGCCGAGCGCCCCTATGGCCACTGAGGCCGGTTCATATCGCATGACGATCGTGTGCGTCCCCGCAGGCACCATCACCCCACGCAGCGCGAGATCGGTGGCGTAGATGGGAGCCGGCCTCCCGTCGACCTCTGCTACCCAGCCAGGGTAGTACGCGTCGGCCAGCACCAGCGTCCCCGGCTCGGAGGTCGTGGTCCTCATCACCACCTCGTCGTCCCGGTACGTCTCGATCGATGCCGGTACCGGCGCCCGGTGATCTGAGGGCACCTGCACCGAGGCCCCCGCCTCGACCACCGCCTCCGTCATCGGATCGAAGGAGGCGGCGCTCATCTGGGCGATGGCATCGCTCTCAGATCCCGCCCTGCTCGTGTCGAAGACGACCTGAGCCCGCGGAGCGGCGTCGAGGTTCCGGTAGATGCCGACCCCATCGGCGGTCACCGTTGCCAGCGTGAACTGGTCCGCTGGCAGCTCGGCTCCGTTCTGCGAGAGCGGCGGAGCCACCAGGATGTACTCGACGTTGAGAGCGTCGAAGAATGGGTTGTCGACGTAGTCGGCGGTGTTTGGTGGCAAGCCGTCGAAGCGGTCCGTGATCCCCGGGGCCACGAAGAGCTTGATGTACTCGTAGGTTCGATCAACGTAGAGCGCATCGAGATCGCGCACGTCGTCGAGGTCGAATGCCGTATTCGTCGTGGGATAGAGGATCGCCGTCGCAGAGTAGGTTCTGCCGGTTCCAGAAGGGTCGACGCGCTCCAGATATGCCGTTGTCGGGGTGGACGATAGCGGGTTGTAGTTCAGGGGAAGCGTGAGTTCAGGCGACGCAAGGAGGGTCAGCTCCACGGCGACTGCAGCGCCTGCCGCGACGAGGCTCCAGGTTCGGTGCGATCCCGCGCTCCGCCCGGAGTAGACTGCGGCGCCTGCGACCACAGTGAGCACGGCCGCAGTGAGAGCAAGCTGATCCCACCGAATCTGCGTGCCATCGAGGAAGCTCGGGGCTCCCACGGCAATGGCGCCGAGAACGACCAGGGTCGCGATGGCAACCTGACGGAACGAGACCCCCTTCAACTCGAAGCGCTGCAACCCGGCCCCAGCCAGGAGCGCAACGCATAGTGAGACGATCACACCTCCGTACGCCCAGAACGCGATGCGGCTTAACACCGGGGCCTCACCGACGATCTGATTGAAGAAGCCGGGGAGGCCCACCGTCTTGGCCTCGACGGCCACAGCACTTACCGCCAGCAGCACACGCGTGCTTCGAGGCAGCGATGTGGCTCCGAGGCCCAGAAGAGCGAGGAGGATCGCACCGACGCCGAACCAGTTGTCGACCGGCGGCTCCGTGGCCAGGTCCCCACTCTGATGCCCGATGACATTCCAATGCGGGCCGATGAGGCTCAGCAACTCGTGGGCATGCTCAGCAACCAGGCCAATGGTTGATCCGGCGCCGTGCTGCGTCACGGCGACGCCTACATACTCTGCGAAGGGAATGAGCAGGGGCAAGCTGAGGAGAACACCGACGAGGGCGCCGCCCAGCGCCGCGTAAACGCCGCGGAATCGAGGAAACGGGTTCTTGCCACGCCAGCTCACCGCAAACCTGACCACGAAGTAGACCGCAGCGAACCCCAGGCAGATGAAGCTCTCCTCTGGCATGCCGGCAAGGATGCTGAGCGCGATGGCCAAGCCGAGGAGGCCGCTCGACCACCGGGAAGGACGGCGAATGCAAGCCTCGACGGCCATGACCACCAGGGGCAGCATGACCATGACACTGGTCTGAATCGTCGTAGTGCGGAGCTGGAAGACGCCCGACATCATGAAGATGAGCCCAGCGACCGTTGATGGCAGGAGTCGCAGGCCGAGGTACCAGGCCAGGAGGCTGCAGAGAAGTCCCGCCATGAGCAGGCGGACAAGGAGCCACGCGTCCCAAGTGCCCGGCGTCGGCGACGCGATCAGAGGCCAGGCGAGCGGATTGAAAAGGCCGGTCTGGGCCTCCGCGGCCAGCGGCGCGCCGAGCAGGAGGTTGGCGTTCCAGAGAGGCAGCTCCCCAGCGCTCACCTCCATGTGGGCCTTCTCGATCTGCGGGACGAACTGCCACGCCGACGCACCGGCGTCGATCTCGTTCGACGATGTCAGGGGCGGGCCGGGGTATCCGTACGGAGGGCTCACTCCCTCGGTGCCATAGACGGAGGAGCCGGTGAGGAGCGTCCGGTCCTGGACGAGGACTGCTCGATATGTGATCCCCAGTACCGCTGCCTGGACCGCCACCACGAGGACGATCGAGGTTGTGCGCCGGCGCCACGAGGTGCCCCAGAGCAGGCGTCCCAGAGCCCTGCGCAGTCCAGCCACAGCGAGACCGGAGTCTATCAAGGAGATGCAATCAACGCGGCCGGGGGCCCCCTTTGTCGCCCTGGGGAGGGCCTGGTTCAACGGAGGTCGTCGGCCTGGCCATGCCAATCAAGATGGGCCGCATCGGGTCCTCCGGACGGTATGGTGACAAGCGGATGGCCAACCGGAGCTAGACGACCCTTGAAGCGAGATGGCGTTCCAAGTCGGCGAGACCCCTTGGCGACCCGATCTCGTAGAAGCGCTCGAAGACCTCGTGTCCGGCCAGCTGGCCGCCGGCGCTCAGGTCGTGCATCAGATCGGAGAGTTCGGCCACCCCCCCCGCGACGACCCGATCGGTGACGGCCGGGCGGGAGAGTACGGCGAACCCGTAGTCGATCCACTCCATTTGCCTGCGCCACGCCTCGGGGCGGGTCTTGTCGTACACGACCACCCGCCCATTCCTGTAGACGGCATTGCTGGCGTCCCAACGGTTGCGGTTTCGCATTACCGTCATCAGAGCCGGGCAGCCGCTCCGCGCGAAGGCGTCCTCCACCTCGGGGAGGTCCAGAGATAGGTACGAGTCCCCATTGATGACGCTGAAACTCCTCGCCACCAACCCGGCATCGATTACCGCCCGCAGCGCCCCCGCGGTGCCTAGAGGCCGCTCGCCATCCGCCGCGTACCTCACCGCGAGCCCGAATCGCTCCCCGTCGCCGACATGCCGGACGATCGCCTCGCCGAGATAGCCGATGCTGTACACGACCTCGGTCACTCCCAGAGACCGCAGCCAGGCCAGCTGGATGTCGGCGAATGGCCGGCCGTTCACCGGCAGCAGGGCCTTGGGCACGGTCTCGGTGGCCGGGCGCATCCGGGTCGCCAGACCGCCGGCGAGGATGATCACGGGTAGTGGCATCAGTCGCGCACGATCACGGTCGAACCGTCGAGATCGAAGCTGAAATGGACCTCATCGAGACCCTCGCGATCCATCGCAGCGCGTAGCGACTGGGTATCTTCGGCGTAGAAGAGCAGGAATCCGCCACCCCCGGCGCCGACCAGCTTCCCTCCCAAAGCGCCGTTGGCGATACCCACCTCGTACCAGTGATCGATGGCCTCGGTGCTCATCCCGGACGACCGCCGCCGCTTGCCCTGCCAGTGCTCGTTGAGTAGGCAGGCGAAGCCGTGGGTGTCACCTGCCTCAAGCGCCTGGCGAACCCGGATTCCAACGGCCGCAACGGCATCGAGGTTTGCGAGCATTGCTTCGTCCTCGAGGGCGCTCCGGTCGTGCTGTTGCCGCAGCTGTTCCTCGGCATTGCGCGAATAGCCTGTGAAGAAGAGGAGCAGCCGCTCCTCGAGGTCGTGGAGCGCAACCGCGGGGATTCGTAGCGGCGAGACGGTGGTGCGCCCATCGGTGTCGAAGTCGAGGCACAGGAGGCCACCGAAGGCAGCGATGTACTGGTCCTGCTTGCCCACCGAACGCCCGAGCTTCGTGATCTCGATGTCACAGGCCTCCTCGGCCAGGTGGTGGGCGGTGACGTGCTCGCGCTGGAAGGCGTAGATCGCCCGGAGCAATCCCACCGTGAATGACCCGGATGAGCCGAGCCCGGTGCCGGCGGGGATGTCGGCCAGGCTGATGAGCTCTAGGGCGGGGCCGATGGGATGAGCGCGGAGCGCCTCGCGGATGATCGGGTGCGTGATCTCCTCCACCGAGCGCCGGCGTTCCGTCTCCGCGTACTTGATGATGTAGTCATGGGTGAAGGTCCGGTTTATACCGACGTAGATGTAGCGGTTGATCGCGGCCGAGATGACCGTGCCTCCGCGGCGCGAGTAGTACGACGGGAGATCGGTGCCACCGCCACCCAGCGAGATGCGCAGCGGAGTGCGGGTGATGATCACAGCTCACCGCGGCAGCCGTGCCGTCCCCACAATCTGCCAACCCCAGGGCGTTCCCATGAGGTTGAGCCGAAAGAGTAGGTCGAATGCCTTCATCGTCAGCCGCGCGACGCGAGACAGCGAGCCGCCCTCGTCCTGGACTGCGACGTCCTCGACCAGACGCCTGCCCCGGGCTACGACGACGAGGCGGTAGACGTTGAAGAAGGGGAACCCGGCGCCAAAAGTCACTACATTCTCGAACCCGGCCCCGGAGAGGAGGTCGGCGAGGGAGCGGGGGTCGTAGTGGCGCCGGTGACCGATGTGGAGGTCAAAGGCAGAACGGGGTCCCCCGGGCACGGTGACCACCAGGCGACATCCCGGGGCCATGAAATCCTGGGCGTTCCGAAGCAGGCGCTCTGGTTCGTCCACGTGCTCGAGAACCTCGGAGCAGACCGCGTCCGTCGCCCATCTCGACCACTCCGCCGGAGCCGAAGCGCCAGCCAGCAGGTCCCATTGCAGAAACCGTGCCGATGGAGCTCGTGCCTGACCGAGCCTGACACCGGAGGCGCTGAGCTCGACGCCTAGCACCTTCGCTCGGGCATGGCGCCGGCTGATGATCGAAACCAGCTCTCCCTGACCGCTCCCGATGTCCACCACGCGAGCAGGGCGGCCTGAGAGCCCAAGAAACTGCAGCGCCAAGCGGAAACGCATGAGCTCGGCCGGGTTACGCTGGGTAGCCTGGTCGAAACGCTGCCAGTGGCTATCCCAATCCGGATCGCTTGCCGTCCTCGCGACGGGTCTCACAGTTCAAAGCCGGCGCTGAGGCCGTCACGATGAAACATCTGAACCGTCTCCAAAGAGTACTCATCAAGGTCCTTGCCGAGCAGCGGGAGCTTCTTGAGCAGGTCATGGGTCACCGTGATCACGTGGCAGCCAACCTCGTCGGCTTGGACCACGTTGAGGATCTCCCTCGGGCTGGCCCAGATCAGGCGAACGTCCGGCCGCGGACCGAGAATGTCGACGCAGTGGCGCACCAGCGGAAGGGGATCGCGGCCGGTGTCAGCGATCCTCCCTGCGAACAGTGAAACGAAGTGGCGGGCTCCAAGTTTGAGGCAGCCCACGACCCGCTCCACCTGCTCCGGTGTGGTCATGGCTGTGACGTTCAGCTGGACTCCCTCCGAGCTGAGCGTTCGGAGCACGTCCGAGCTGGGCTCTCCCCGCGTGTCGGTCACCGGAATCTTCACAAAGACCTGCGGCCCCCAAGTGGCGATCCGCCTGCCCTGCCGGATCATCTCGTCGAAGTCGTCGGCGAAGACCTCAAAGGAGATCGGCCGCTCGCCGACTAGGGTCAGGACATCGCGCGCAAATGCCTCGTAGTCGCCGACCCCCGATGCCCGCATCAGCGTCGGATTGGTGGTGAACCCCTTAATGACCGGATTCCGCGCCAGCGTCTCGATCCCGCCACGGTCGGCGCCGTCCGCGAACACCTGGACACGCAGCCTGCTCACATCCACCGTTTCATGGCTCCGTTAGGGTGCCGCGTCCTGGTCGAGCTCGAGCTGCAGCGCCTGCAACGAGCTGCGCAGAGCCTCGGCCGCCGTCAATCGATTGGCCCAGCCGAGGGCCCGGATGCGGTCGCTGTTCATGCGGACGACCGGGACGTCACCCTTCCAGCCACGGTCGCCGCCCGTGAACTCGTAAGTGACCGAACCGCGAGGCAAGCCGGCGACTTCGACCGCCATGTCGGCGATTTCTGAGACCGTGACGTAGTCTCCGGTGGCGACGTTGTAGACCTGGTAGGGCGCCGTCTCGCGGTGCAGGGCGGTCAGCACCGCCTCGACGACGTCGCTCACATGAACGTATGACTTGCTCTGCCTGCCGTCGCCCAAAATGCGAAGCCGGCTGGGATCGGCTGCGAGCCGGCGGACAAAGTCGAAGCCCACGCCGTGGGTCTGTCGAGGCCCGACGACATTACCGAATCGGAATGCGCGCCCCACCAGCCCGAACATGAAGGAGTAGGCGGCGATCATCGCCTCTCCCGCCAGCTTGGAGGCCGCGTAAGTGGAGATGGGGATCAGCGGGCCGTGGTCCTCGGTCGCCTCGAGCTCACCTAGGTCACCATACAGGCCGCTCCCAGACGCGTAGAGGATCGTGCCCACACCGGCGCGCCGCATGGACTCGATCACCGCATGGGTCAGCACGGTCCCCTGGTCGAAGTCGATCGCCGGCTCGGTGACGGCGCGGGCGATATCGGGATTCGAGGCCAGGTGGACGACCACCTCGTGCCCCCTCATTGCATCCAGGAGACGGTCCTGGTCGCGCACATCGGCGCGCACGACGGTAAGCCGCCGGTCCGCGACCCACCTGGCGTAGTGCCAGTCCCGCCCCGACGAGAAGTTGTCGTAGAGGGTCACCGCCTCGGTGCCCGCCTCACCCAGCAGCCGGTCCGTGAAGTGGCTCCCGATGAAACCGGCGCCGCCGACGATCAGATAGCGACTGGTCACGCCGTCGCCCCCGTCGCCGACTCCCACTTGGTAGGCGCGCGCTGGAGGCGAGGGTGCGAGACCAGCAGGTGCCAGACCACCGCACAGAGCCCCTCAGTGTGAGCTGTCACCCGCGCCTCGATGAGCGGCGGGATCACGACCACCGCGTCGCCGACGCGCGCGGTGTAGCCGCCATCGCGGCCGACCACGCCGCCGATGAAACATCCGGCGGACCGGGCGACATCTAGTGCGTTTACGATGTTTGCTGATATTCCCCGGTCCCGGTCCCCGCCTCCTACCGAGAACACCAGGACGCCGTCCCTGGCACCCAGATGGGACCCCTCTAGCCAAGCGCTGAAGCACGTATCCCAGCCCTCGTCATTGATCCGAGCGGTCAACTCCGAGACGTTGTCGACAGGGCTGTAAGCCTCGATGCCACACAGCTTCCGGAAGTCGTTGACGGCGTGGCTGGCGTGCCCTGCGGAGCCCCCGACCCCGAGGATGAAGAGCCGCCCGGAGCGCTCGCGCACCTGAGCCAGCCCCTCGGCCAGTCTCTCGACCGCCTCGGCATCGATCGCCTCCGCGATCCGCCGCGTCTCCGCGAGATAGGTGTCGGTGAAGTTCCCCATCAAACCCCGTTTGTGCCGTTGCCGCCCGCTGCGCGGTGCGCTGCATCCCACCCGAGTTTCTCATAGCTGCCGTAAACGGAGCCACTGCGCAGGGCGGCAGCGTGGAGGAGGAGCGTGAAGGTGAAGGTCATGAAGCTCATAATGATCAGCATCAAACCGATGACCGCGCTGTAGAGAGTGCGGTCGGGTTGGAGCGCCAGCCCATTGGAGACCCACTGGGCCACTAGCAACGCCCCGAGCACGATCCCGCCCGTGAAGGCGACAGCACACAGAAGCACCGTGCGAGTGTACGGGAATACCCGCAGCCAGCGCCTCCGGACCTGGCCTGTGTAGTCGTGGAGGACCTGGGCGAGACAGCCGAAATAGAAGCTCTGCAGTCCGACGAGGGCCAGGGTCATCCCCAGCAGCATGGTGTAGAGCGAGAGGTGGAGGGGCCCGAGCGCGATCGGGCCCAGGCTGAGGGAGAGGGTGATCAGGAGCCCGAGCGCCAGCATGATAACGCCGGGCCGGTAGACAAAGAACTCGGCACCGTAAACGAACATCGCTCGCAGGTTGATCCACGCGGCCTGGTACGGGGATAGCCAGCCAAGCCGCTTGTGGTGGCTCACCCGCCCCTCCCGGTCCCTGAGGAACGCCACTGGGACCTCCGTCGTCCGCAGCCGCATGTGCACCGACTTGAGCACCATCTCCGAGGCGTACTCCCAGGAGGTCGACTGCAGCCCCATGCGGACGAGGGCTTCTCGGCTGATGCCCCGCATGCCACAGTGAATGTCCGAGAATCGACTGTGGTACAGGCGGTTCAGGATCCAAGTCGTCGCCGGTGTGCCCAGGTGGCGGTGAAGCCAAGGCATGGAGCCTGGCTCGATGCTGCCTTTCCAGCGAGAGCCCATGACGAACTCGTACCCGTCGCGGAACCCGCGCACGAAAGCTCCGAGCTGGCGGAAATCGTAGGTGCAGTCGGCGTCCCCCATGAGGACGTACCGCCCACGGATGTACGGAAGGGCATCTATATACGCCTGCCCCAGCCCCCGACGAGGTGACCGCAGTACCCGAGCGCCATGGTCTTGAGCGATCTGCGCCGTTGCATCGGTGGAACTGTCGACGATCAGAACCTCACCTGCAACCCCCGCCTGGGCCAGTCCGGCCCCGCACCAGTCGACGAACTCCCCGACAGTAAGCGCTTCGTTGCAGGCGGGGATGACAATCGAGAGTTCGGGGTCGGCGCAGTCCTTGTCTGGCACGAGCAACTCCACTGGGATGCCCGCGCCCGAGGCATCCACCGGCGGAGTGGCTACGACCCTCCCATCGACTGAGGATGTCACCACCGTCCTCCTTGCGCCTGGCCGCCCCGGACTGCCGATTCTCGCCCGGATGGTATCGCTCGATTGAGCCACACCGATGTTCGGTATCAGGTAGTGCGCTGAGCCACGGGCACGTGCCCCCCAATTCGCGTCGTACGCATCAGCCGAATGCTCACGGAAGGAGCGCCAGCTGGGTGATCGTCACTGGCACCGAACTGCTGAGGTGGAGGACGGGGAGGCTATAGCCGTGCCATTGAGGGCAGGCACCGATCGGGAATATGCGAGACGGTGCCGCCCGACCTGTGGCCCCGGTCGATACAATCGCCACCCGTTGTCGCGCTAACGCCCGGAGACGAAAGACGTCGCAGGTGAGCTCGGTGCTACCGTCCGTGGCTCAGGGGCGAGCTGGCTGCCGCCATGCAGGCCTGCTCGTGGCCGCTTGCTTCCTCCTGACGTTCATAACCTTCGCCGCCTGGAGTCTCGTGGTGCCGCCCTTTGGGTCGATTGACGACCCAGCTCAATTGGTTAAGGCGGCCGCCGTCGTGCGCGGGCAGCTCGTGGGGAGTCCTATCCCCGGGGGGAACAGCGCCGATGCCACGGTTCAGGTCCCAGCCGTGTTCGTCCGCGGCACCCAAGTTCCATGGTGCTTCATCGATAACTTCCAAACGTCGGCCGCCTGCGCACCGGCCATTCAGGCGTCAGACAGTCTCGAGTCGGTGACCACATATGTCGCCACGTACCCGCCTACTTACTACGCGTTGACAGGCCTACCCAGCCTGGTCGCAGCTTCAGTATTGGGTATGTACATGATGCGCCTCCTGAGCGCTGCTCTCAGCGCCCTCTTCATCACCCTCGCCATCATGGCCATCATCTGGTGGAGTCGGTCACGCCTGATGGTCCTCGCAGTCCTTGTCGCAGTCACCCCAATGACTCTCTATCTCGGCGGCAATGTGAACCCGAATGGGCTTGAGATCACGACGAGCGTATGCGTGTGGGTGACCGGCATCATTCTGGTGCGCGAGAGACTATATAACCCCCCGCGCGGCCTAGTGGTCCTCTTTGGAGTCGCGGCAGGCGCGATGTGCTTGATCCGAGCTATCTCACCCTTCTGGGTTGTCCTGGCGCTCCTGGTGCTCTTCTGCCTCTCGCCTGGCCCTCTTGCCTTATTGCGACTCGTTCGGCGACGCGAGGTGCAGTTCTCAGCGATGTTTGTCCTTCTCGCCAGCCTCTTCACGACGCTTTGGGCCATAAAGGAACACTCGCTAAGCGTCTTGGGCTCGCCAGTGCCAACGACCGTGAGCACCGCGCACATCCTCGCGACCCTCTTCACGCTTACCGGCGGATACCTTGAGCAGATGGTTGGCGCCTTCGATTGGGTTGACTTCAGAGGCTCTATGGGTCTGCAGGCTCCCGCCGTCACCTACATCACCTGGCTGGCCGTCGTGTCCCTGGCAGTGATCACCGGCTTGGTCCTCAGTGACCGGAAGATGCGGATCGCTCTGTCTGCCACTGCGCTTGGCATAGTTGTCGTGCCCATGATCCTCACCTTTCTCCAGGTGCATCAGGCCGGGTATTCATGGCAGGGCCGCTACACACTGCCCTTCGCAGCTGGCCTGCCCTTGCTGGCCGCGACCGCCGTTGATCCGCGCGGCCTGCTGGCCCGGCGTTACTGGAGACTCGTGACACTAGCGGCGGCAGGGCTCGCGCTTGCCCAGATTCTGGCATTTGCCGCCGTGGTGCACAGATACGCTGTGGGCGTCAGCGGCCCCCTTGACTTCTTCTCTTCTGGATGGCAACCGCCGCTCACCAGTGCAGGTCTGCTGGTCATCTACGCAGGTGCCATGATCGCTGTCCCATGCCTGGTAGCTGTTTATTGCAGAAACCGGCCGCTGCTTCCAATACAGCAGGGGCCGGTTTCAACCGGTGAACGCAACGGGGTGATCTGATCTGGCGGACAGCCGCCATGAGAGGTGCCCGGTGCCGAGGAGGAGGTTGACCCTGCAGGAGCGAGAGGAGATCTCGCTGGGGATATCCCGCGACATCTCGATGCGTCAGTCAGCTCGCTCGCCAACTGGGCCGGGACCCGGCGACGTTGGCGTGGAGCGCCGTGGTCACTACGGACGCCCTCGGATCGCCGACATGGTGAGCATCGACGAACGCCCTGCCGAGGTCGCCAACCGCAAGGTTCCCGGTCACTGGGAAGGCAATCTCATGATCGGCAAGGGCGCTCACTCCGCGGTCGGGACTCTGCGGAACGAACGACGCGATTCACGATACTGGCCGCGAGTCCACCTGGACCAGATTCTCAAGGCCGTCAGGCCGCAAACGCCGTGAAGTTCCCAGCCACTCCGACCGCGTGCCCTCACAACGCCCTGAGAGGCTCGCAACCGTCCCAACTCGACCTCTCAACCTGCTGAGGAGAGGAGGCACCAGCGACTGCCCTGCAGATCATCTCCATCCGGGGACTCGTCTTGTCACTTTCCGCCAGCGACTCCGGTCACTCTCGCCCCGCGTCGGCACCCGAGTGTTCAGCATCATCTCCGGGGGATGGATGGCGTGGGGGGTTAGACCACCTGGGAACGTCAGATAACCGCCGAGCCGCAACTGGCACGGCCATGACGGCACAGCCGAAGGCCTGCCCTCTATCATACACGCCGCTTTGTCAGCCGCCAAGTCGGAGGCAGGGAGATAGCCACGCCGCTCGGGATCCTTGGGGGCGGTGCGAGCGGCCTCTCGCTCGCGCTGCTCACGCATCTTGACTTCGTGCTCGTCGAGGGCAATGCGTGCCCCGGTGGCCACGCGGTCTCGACATCGATCGAGGGATGGGTATTCGACCGAGGGCCACACATCATGTTCTCGCGCAACTCGCTTCTTCTCGACTGCATGATTAGCAGCCTCGGCGACAATGTCCACCGGTGCCGGCGAAACAACAAGGTGGCCCTTGCCGGTGCCCTGGCCCGGTATCCGATCGAGAACGACCTGGCCGCCTTGCCCCTACCATTGCGCGCCGACGCCCTTGTCAGTCTGTTACAGGCTCAGGCCCAGCAGACTGAACCCTCCAACTTGGCCGAATGGTTCGAGGCACATTTCGGGGATGTGCTCGTGTCCAGCTACTTCCGCCCCTACAACGAGAAAGTCTGGAACGTCCCGCTGGAGACGCTGTCCATGGGTTGGGCGGACAGGATCCCCAAGCCACCCCTCGAGGATGTTGTCCGCGGGGCGGTGGGCCAACTCTCGGAAGGATACCTGCACCAGCTGTACTACTCGTACCCCTTGAGGGGCGGCTACTCCGCCCTAATGAACGCGTGGGCCGGCGGCATTCCTACCGAGCGGCTCGTCCTCGGTTCCCCCGTCACGGGGCTCCAACCCACCCCCGACGGGGTCCTGGTCAACACGGCCGCCCACGAATGGCACTTCGAGCAGGTGGTTTCCACCCTACCGCTTCATGACCTCGTGAGGTTGGTCCCCCATCTCCCCGCCTCGGTCACCGAGAGCGTTTCCCGGCTGATCGTCAATCCCATGATTGTCGCGACCCTCGGCTTCCGCGGAGAGGATCAGAACCAGTTCACCGCCGTCTACATTCCCGACGATGACTACCTCGTCAACCGTGTCTCCTATCCCGCGGTCTTCTCTCCCAACAACGCGCCCCCTGGTTGCTTCAGCATCCAGGCCGAGCTCACCACCGCGGCGGGTTCCGAGATTCTCACCTGGAGTGACGAAGCGGTCCTCGCCCACGTCCTCGGTGGGCTTCGCCAACGCTCTCTGATCCCGGTGGGTGCGGAGGTGGTGTTCGAGCGGGTGGAGCGCTATCCCTACGCCTACGTTGTCTACACCCAGGGGTATGAATCGGACCTCCGCATCGCCACTGATTGGTTTGCAACTCATGGGATCATCCTTCACGGCAGGTTCGGCTCCCACCAGTACGTGAATGTCGACGGTTGTCTCGGCAACTCGATCGATCTCGCACGCAAGCTGGGGGCCCCTATCACCGACGACGAGGTCCGCGCGCGTTTTGCGAGTCTCGCAGCGAAGGAGTAGCGGCCGCGATGGAATCTCGCGATGCAAGAACTTACTCGGATGTCGCCGTCGTGATGATCACGCGCAACGAGGAGGCCGCCGTTGGCAAGGTCATCCGCGAGGCGCGGGAGGCTCTCCCGGGCGCCGAGATCTTCGTCATCGACGGGAGTACGGACGGCACGCCAGAGATCGCACGCCAACTGGGCGCCACCGTGCTCCGCGAGCCGGGCGGAGGCTTTGGACCGGCGCTACATGCCGCGCTCATGGCGCCACGCCAGCCCATCATCGTCACCGTCGATGCCGACGACACGTATCCCCCATCGGCGTTTCCGATGCTAGTGAGTCTGATCCGCGAAGGATGGGACGTGGTCGGCACTGATCGGCTGGGCAGACACCGCCCGAAGACCATGAAGCTGATCAACTGGATAGCGAACCATGCGTTCAGTTCCCTAGCGTCACTGCGGGCAAGGACGCGGTTGCGTGACGTGCATTCCGGCCAGCGCGCGTACCGATCCGAGCTCCTGCACTCCTTCGATTGGGACTTCTCCGGTCTAGCCTTCCCGGTTGACCTACTCTTCTGGCCTGCGCTCACGCGACACAAGGTCACCGAAATCGCCATCCCGTACAGAGAGCGCGTCGGCGACACCAAGCTCCGGCGTTGGAAGAGCGGTAGAGCAACGCTGCGGCGTCTCCTGCGATCCCGAGCCGCGGTGCGGCGCTCAGGCCAAGCAAGCGGCAACCCGTCCCGATCAGGGACCACGTCCATGGACGAGGCTGTACATACACCACGGGAGCACTTATGATCGCGCACCGCCTCCCCCGCGTCCCCACTCTCGCAGGCGAGCGCCCATACCGGCGCGTTCGCGATGCTCTCCTCACCACCGTGGCCGGCGCCTTGGCAACGAATTCGGGCCTCCTCTGGAACATCGAGGCGCTGGTCCTGTCAGCCCGCTACCAACAGTGGATCGCCCACTCGCCTTGGGGACGACACAGCATCCGCCAACGAGATCGGATCTCGCTTTGGAGGGCCGTCGCCCGGCGAGGACTGCTCACCAGCGGCACGGTCGCGCTCGAGTTTGGTATCGCCGACGGCGTGGCCACCCGCTGGTGGTCTCGCAGTGGAGTTGCGTTCGCAGCTTGGCACGGGTTCGACACGTTCGAGGGCCTCCCCACGGATTGGTATCGAGCTGGCACTCCAGTCATGTCCGCAGGAACCTTCACACCTTCCGCCGGCCCGCATGCGGTACCGATGGTCGAAGCACCGTTCCCCTATGAGTGGCATGCAGGCATGATCGAGGAGAGGTTGCCCGATTTCGTGAGGCCCGACGCCCCGCTGTTCATCCTCATCGATGTCGATCTCTTCGAACCGGCGCGGGCGATTCTCGAGTGGCTAAAGGCCAACTGGCGGTCGGGTGATCTGGTGTATTTCGACGAAGCCTTTGATCCGTGGAACGAGGGCCTGGCGCTGCGTCGAGCCATCGACGCCGGAATGCGGCTATCCGCCATCGCGCACACGGGAATGGCGCTGCTCACGCAGCTGCTCGCGGTCGAGGCAACCCATGAGGGCACTGCTCAGACCGGCAAGCATAGCGAGCACAGAAGGTGATCATCACGCGAACCCCTCTGCGAATCTCATTGGGCGGTGGCGGCACCGACCTCCCCTCCTACTACACTCAACGGGGGGGCCTCGTAACCTCGGCGGCGATCAATCGATACATCTACGTCGGCGTCAACCGAACATTCTCGGGGGACTACTTCCTCAAGTACTCCGATATGGAGCTGCGCCGGTCCGTGGAGGAGATCTCCCACCCCATCATCCGCGAGGTGCTGCGTGCGCATCCCATCGGGCCTGCCCTGGAGCTTGTCAGTCTGGCAGATATCCCCGCGGGCACCGGGCTCGGCTCTTCGGGTTCGTTCACCGTTGGACTGCTCCGGGCTGTGTACGCCTTCAAGCAGGAGCACGTGGCCGCGAGCAAGCTCGCCGAGGAGGCTTGCGAGATCGAGATGGTGAAGCTCGGCCGGCCCGTGGGCAAGCAGGATCAGTACATCGCCGCGTTCGGCGGACTGACATGCTTTGAGTTCCACCGAGACGGACGGGTCACGGTCTCGCCACTGCAGATCCCCCATCCCGCGCTCTATGACCTAGAGGAGCATCTCCTACTCTTCTTTACCGGGTACTCGCGCAACGCCGAGGATCAGCTGCGCCAGCAGGATGAGCGTAGCGATGCTGGTGACTCGGCCATGATGGCCAACCTCGATGACATGGCCGCGATCGGCCGGCAGGTTCGTGAAGCCCTCGAGTCGGGAGACAACAGCGGGTTCGCACACCTCTTGCACGAGCACTGGCTTCGCAAGCGCGATCGCTCTGTCGGGATGAGCAGCAGTGCCATCGATCACTGGTACGACGTCGGCATGGCCAACGGAGCCCTGGGAGGCAAGCTGGTCGGCGCGGGAGGGGGCGGCTTCCTGCTCTTCTACGCGCAGAACAGCAACACCCTGCGGATGGCCATGGAGAAGGAACGGTTGACGGAAGTTCGCTTTAAATTTGACTTCGACGGCTCAACCGTGCTGGTAAGAGACTGACGGCGGTTGACGATGCGGAGCCCGGAGTGCGTCGGGTTAGGTCAGAGTCTGGTCGTTCCAGCCCGGCTCGGGCTATCGACCGGATCGGATGAAGTCAGATCGCCCAGTGCGAGCGCAACCCGAGGCGCATGCCCCTCGTCAAGGTCCGTGCCATCGCCGCCCAGAAGGGTCCGCGCGGAGTGCGTGTCATGTTCAGAGGCTCACTGTGGCAGTCGCGCTACCCCTACCATCTGCCAGCCCAAGGGGGTGCCCGTCAGATTGAGGCGGAAGAGGAGACTGAAGGCCTCCATCGCCAGCCGAGCCGTTCCTGAGAGAGAGCCACTCTCCTCCTGGATGGTGACGTCGTCGACCAACCGCCTGCCCCGAGCGACGACGGCTAGACAGCAGAAGGATTTCAACAGCGCGTACCCGGCGCTCACAGCATTGCGATGGCACATCTGCTCGCTCCCCAGAAGATGTTCGTCGAGAGCCTTGCTTAAGAGCGGTGGCGCTTTGAGCAGGCCATGGGTCACTGTGATCACGTCGCACCCCGCTTCATCGGCTGGGATTACACTGAGGATCTCGTGCGGCCTGCCCAGCATAAGCCTCGACCTATGCCTAGGAATGAGAGCCCGTGCAGGGCGGTCCCGGTCCTGAGCCAGGCCATCGGCGAGCCGCTCCACCCGACTGGAGATCGACGGCCGCTACGATCCACCTTGTCTCCCTTCTGTGTAGCTACCCATCACGGCCACTGCGCAGTTCCGCAAGCCAGGTGGCGGCACTGCTCAATGCTTTCGCCGATCCGGGTGGATGCTACCGCAAGGCGTCCAGCGAACGGCGTCAGGTGCGCAGCTTGCACACTAGGCCGGCGCTCAGTTGCGCTCCCAAGCTCCTTCCTCGACCTCATGGCAGAAGTTCCACCTGAGTAATTCTGACCGGAGCCGAGCTGCTGAGGTGCAGGACGGAGGCGCTGTAGCCGTGCCACTGTGGGCAGGCACCGATGGGGAAACGGAAGGCGGCCTGCCGGCCGGGTAGTGTCTGGAAAGTGATGTCATGGTTCTCCCCGGCCACCTCCTGGTCGTCGAGCGTGAAGGTCGACCCTGGCGACCCAGCCGCGATGGTGATCTGGATCCACTGGTAGTCCGACCAGGTACCCCCCGACGGCTCAGTGAGGGCCCATGTCTTGGCGGAGTCGGTCGCTCCACCCACCACCACGTCTGCCTGCCCAGCGGGGGGTCGCGCGTCCAGGAACTCCGGCGAGTAGCCCCAGTCGCAGCTCGCATACTGGAAAGGAAGGTCAGAGAGCACGAGGCCCGGACCAAGCCGCGACGCAAGCGCCTGGGGGATCTGCGGATTCATGCCTCGCCGTACGTAGAGTAGTTGTCCATCGACCTCCGCGAAGGGCTTGTAGTGGTCAAGAACGTACTCAGCGATGTCATAGGCGCGGACAGCGATCGGCATGTTGTCATATATCAAGAGGTTCCCTGGCGCCGAGCCCGAAAGGACGACGAACTCGGGTTGATCCGCCTCCAAATCTCCGATCGTCTTCTGCTGGGCCGCTTCGCTTTGGTCGAGCGCCGCTTGGAAGTCCCACGAGGCCGGCCGATACGAGAGGATATAGAAATAGATGCCAGACTGGTCGCTGAAGTCGTAGATCTCCTGGCCCGGCTTCATGAACGATGCTAAGAATGTTCCGATGTCACTGTACAGCGCCTCGTCCGAGTAGTCCATGTAGCCCAGGCTGGAAAGCCAGGGCTCACTCTCGGCGGTCGCCCTGAAGTCGGCGGGTGTTGAAGAGATGATGCTAGGAATCGCGGTTGACGTAGTGATCGCCGCGATCACGGCCGCAACGTAGAAGATGGGCCAGCGAAGCGCACCTGCCTTGCTGCCTCTTAGGAAGGAGCGCACCCAATCGTTCAGCCAGAGCGCAACCTCCCAAGCGCCGATCAGCACGAGGGGGATTGCACCCGCGTAGGCCGTGGAGGCGTGGAACAGGTCCGCGCGAGCCGCAAATTCGCTCCCATAGTAGAGAACCGTGAAGACTCCGGCTGCGATGAGTAGGAAGTGGTTCGTCGTCAGTGTTCGCCGGGCGCGCACCTCGACGGCCACGATGAGCAGGCCGAGGAGAACGGCGACTCCCGGCGCGAAGACGGCCCAGCCAAACTGCTGTGTCAGCGGCTCCCAGTAGAACGGGGCCCCCCACGCGATTGGGATCGCGCCAGCCATGTCATGTCCCACAGTCGCCGTTAGGTAGTAGTCGACGAATCCACCCACCGCATGGGCCGCGGCGAGAAAGGCGAACATAACTGCGCCGATGGCGACGACCCCAGTAGCGGCCCATTCGGAGAGCCGGAAGTCTCGCCATACCCGGAGGTGAGGCCAAGGGGCCTGATACGCATCAAAGGCGACGAATGCCAAACCGCACGCAGGCACAGCGTAGGTAGTCTCGGGCACCAGCAGCACAAATGCGGCCAAGGCCGCGCCGGTACAGAAGGCCACGGTCCTCGAGCGGCGATCGAAGGTCACGGCCAGAAGCACCAGAATGAGTGGCCACGCGAGGAGTCGTGGGCTGGCAACGGCGAGCGTGGTGTTGAAGAAGAGAAAGACCGCTGTGAGGAGGGCCACCCAGCTTCGTCCCACGATGCGGTAGGCGAAGAGGTAAAGCGCAACCCACGTGAGGGGGACGATGATCAGGGATGTGCCAGCCAACGTGCCCCACGCCGACGCGCTGAGGAGCCTGTACCCCAGCGCATTGTAGAACGTGTCCAGAAGCAGTCCATGAAAGGCAAAGAAGTCACGCCATGGAACTTCACCGAGGTGTAGAAGACGCAGGGTTGTGAGTTCCGAGCCCGTCTCGAAGACGTTCAGCGGACCCAGCCCTCCCAACAAGACCGCGGTCACCAGGAAGATGACCACCGGAACCGCAACCAGGAAGACGGCTCGCCTCTCGATCCGCCGCACTCGGTCGAGTCCGGAGTGCCTTACTCGCCACAGCCCGGCCCCGGCAGCACCTGCGACAAGGAGCGTCAACGGAAGCCCGAATGATAGTGGGAGCCAGTGCATCGGGTGGGACACACCGTCGGAGAGAGTGACCAGAACGGTGCGCTGGGAGACAGCAATCAGCCCCACGACGGTCAGCGCGGAACCGATGGCGTTGGCCATACTCACCAGGCACGCTCCTCCAGGGGCGGATCCTGCGCGCTTGAGCAGCAAGGAAACGAGCCCCACCACGGCCAGCAGCGCCAGGCAGTAGGCGGCTCCGATGCAAGCTAAGTCACGCCAGAGAAGGATCCCCTGGCTGTCGCAAGCAATAGCGCCCGCGAAGCCCCAGACCAGGCCAACAGCAAACACCCTAGCTACGGCCGCCGTCCGTTGAGCCGGCGAGTCCGTGGCGACCTCCCACTCGCCTGGCGCCACCGAGGGGTGAGCGCGGGCAGCGTTAATCGCTGCCCTCATCCTGGTCAACAGTCCACTCATCCGCAGGAGTCGACGCAAAACGAGGAAGCTCAGCAGGGTGAGCAGCGGCCAGGCCGCCACGACCAGGTACCAGATAGTCGAATACAGACCAGCGTTGTAGTCCGCGAAGATGGGGTAGCCAACGATGTCCGTATGGACGCTATTCGTCAGTGGGATGCGACGGATCAGCACCACCACGACGGCGGCTGCAATCGCCGCGCTCACCACAGCTGCAGCTGCCTCGATCGCCACCGGTGAGCTCAGGCCTCGCCTCGCGGGCGGCTTCTCGACAGCATCAGGTGCAGGCGGCGGCAACTCCGCCGCAGCCGGCGTGTCGGCTGTCATGAGACCTTACCCCGCTCCACAAGGGAATCCGCCAAGGCTTCGCTGGAGCCATCGGCACGGTCTATCATCCGAAACGGACTCCTGGGGGCAGCATCCACTCCTCGGGGAAGAGCATGATCGCGCTCAGCCCGAGAGGCTGATGCGGAGCCGCTCGGTGTCCTCCTGCATCGCCGCCAGCAGGTACCTTAGCTGGTTGCGCCGGTCGATACTACCTTTCCGGATGGCGCTCAGCTGTTCCGCTAGGTCGGGAAGGGCTGACTCGCGGAGGGCCCGGATCTCGTCCTCCCGTCGACGTGCCTCGTCTTGCAATTCGAGATAGGCGACCTGCACGGCGGCGGCAGGGAGCGTGGGGGGGTGTTCAAGAACCACCGACCCGAGCGGAGCGCCGCTCACCACGAACTGGTAGGTGAGTGCCTCGACATCGGATTCGAGTTCTCGGACCAGGTCGGGATCAGCATCCGGGACCTGGATCTCAGTCGTGCCGAACCGACGCGTGACCCGAACCATCTCGAACATTCCCCAGCCGGACTCGCTCAGGAGCCCGTCAACGCCCGCTCGATCGAAGAACTTCAGGTGAGTCCGATCGAGCAGCCCAAGGTCGGTGTAAGTGAAACTCCCCTGGAGCAGCGCAAGGCGCACGGACAGGTGAGCCACGTTCGGCACGGAGATCACCCCCCAACCGCCGTCTGCCAGCACCGAACCCACCCGACGCAACAATTCCACCGGCCGGGTGAGATGCTCGAGAATATCAAGCATCAGGACCACGTCGAAGCGCTGACCAGGGAATCGATCGGCCAGATCCAGCTCGTTCAGATCGTCGACGGCGACCTCCTCGCAATACCGGGTCGCCTCCTCCGCCGCTATGGGATCTCTCTCCACACCCCACACCCGGCAGCCCAACTCCTTGAGCATCGCCGCGACCGACCCGTCAGCCGCTCCGAGATCAAGTACGGCGCTCCTGGCGGGCACTCTTCCTATGGCAAGCATGTGCGAGTCATTCACCCCCACCAGGTTGAGCTCAGCGGTGTAACGGGACGCCATCGACGTCATCGCCGCCGGACCGTGTGATAGGCCTTCCGCAGTGGGCTCGACCAACGGAACACGCGGCTGTGGCGCAGCCAGTACAACTCCTCCTTGAGCGCACGGTTCGCCTCCGATAGCGACGCCACCTCAGCCGCCATGGTCTCGGTACCGCCCTGGTCGATCTCCCCACTTTCGAGCCTCAGCAGCCTCCGGTTGAGCACGGCCAAGGCCTGCTCCCTCACTGCGAGCTGACGCCTGACGGCGCGCAGACTCGCCTGAAGTCCCGCTGCCGCTTGGATCTCGCCAGTCTTGGTGGCGGGTGTCGTTGCGCTCACCTTACCCTCCCCCGGACTCGGTGGAGTCCGCCTCACATCGCCCTCGCCAGGCTCACTTCGGCTCATCAGTATTCACCTCGCCGCACCATCACCGGCCGGCCATGGCAAGAAGGGATAGCGCCTACGCAGCTCCGAGACAAGGCCTGCCGTATCGAGATTGACCATGTGAACAAGCGACATCGGATGTACTCGGTACCACCCGACGAACTCGGGAAGGAAGACGCCAGTGTAGCCGTTGGCGCCGAACCGCAACCAGAGCTCGTAGTCCTCCCAGCCGCCCTTCTGGCCGAAGTACTCGTCATATCCCCCCAACTCCTCAAGGGCCGCGCGGCGGATCAGAGCCATGGCATCGATGTAGTTGTCCATACACAGCCGCGCCAGGTCCCACGGCAGGTGACTGAGGAGGGCGCCGTCATCCGACGTTCCGATGATCCCATAGGCAAGTGCCGCATCTGGATGGCCGTCGAGGCCAACCGAGAGTTTCACCAGGGTGTTTGGGAAGATCACGTTGTCGGCGTCCAACATGAATATGCGGTCCCCGCGCACCCGGGTGATCCCGGTGTTACGGGCTTCACTCAGTCCGACATTGGCCGCTCTTGCAACGAGCATGATTGGGAACCAGTCGTTTGCCGCCATGAATCCGCGGATCGCGCTGACCGACGCATCCTCGGAGTGGTCATCCACCACCACCAGCTCAACGCTCACGCCGATCGAGCTCACTACGGACTCCATCGCCTCGACGATGAAGGATTGGTAGTTATAGGACGTGATGACAACGCTGACCTCAGGCGTGCAGCCCTCCCAGGCGCCGGTGACGAAGGTGTCGGCGTGATCCGGGTCGCCGTACCTCAGGCGTGCCTCCAGCGCCTCGGTCTGCCGGATTAGGTGTGTCTCGCTGTCCAGCAGCTCCTTCACCCGAGCTCGCACCCTCATCTCGCTGGCCAGCGTGTCCTCAAGCGCTGGCAGCCGCGGCGAGGGCGGGGGGGTTACGGATGACTGCGTCGGAAGCGGCTTCCGACCGCCCGTCACCCTAGGAGCCACGCCGTCTAGGAGAGCGCAGATCGGCTCCAGGAGTGTCGTCAAGAGAAGCTCCGAGCGGACGAAGTCATAGGCCGCAGATGCCATCTCGGAGCGGAGGACTTCGTCGGTGATGACGCTCACCGCATACGACGGGAGAGTCTCCGCCGGTACAGCGATGAGGTGCTTGCCCGGCTCAAGTGTACCGTAGTCGGTGGATGCCTCGGTAATGACGAGACAACCATTCACCACCGCCTCCAGGACGCGGACCCATTCGAAGTACGGCACGTCGTCGCGATGGATGTTGATGAGGATGCGGCTCGAGGCGAGGAGGTCCCACTTGTCCGCTCCCGCTAAGAAGCTCCCCCGTACCTCGCTCATAGGTCGCGGGAATTCGAAGAGGCGTATATCCGAAGTCCAGTCCCAAAGGAGCGGCGCCATTGACGAGAGGATCTTCAGACGCCTCTGGGTTACCGCTCCGAGGAAGAGGAAATCGGTTGGTCGCTCGCGTGCAGACTCGCCGCTCCAGCGGTCCCAGCTCGGGTGGTAGCCCAACTGGATATGCGTCGCCTCAATTCCGCGATCTCGAAGTGCGGCCACAGCGTATGGACTGATGTCCAACACCGCGGCGGCGACGCTGGAGTAGTGAGCGCCAAGGTCAAACCAGGCGGTTCCCGGCTGTTCAACGCCGACGGTGACGCTCGCTTCGGCTGCCCTGAGCAGCTGGGCCTCGCCGACATCACGCTGGAGCGGGAAGAACTCGTGGGGGGCGACCACAAGGTTGATTCGGCCTGGCTCCCGTTCCGGGAGGCCCGGAGCGGGGAACACCGTCTCGTAACTCAGGTCGGCGAGCGCCGCCGACAGCAGCGCTGCGACCTCCGTCATGAAGATGTTCCCGCGGTCGCTGACGTAGACCCAGTACCTTGGGGTCGGCATGATCCCGAGTCGCTCCTTGTACGCCAGTAGGATGACCAGAGGACGGCGCCGCCGGGTCACTCGCCGGTGGCGGGGCGATGTGAGCGCCAATGCTCGCGGCGGTACCCTCAGATCTGGGTCAGGCCCCGCTCACCACGCCCTGCGCCTGGCCTCTGCCCGGCGGGTAGTATGGCAGACTCCGGGCGGGTATCTCAGCCCCGTCGTCCGGCCCACCATCGAGAGGAGCGCACGGTCCGCCCGCAGGGGGAGAGAGGTCCGGACTCTCCCTGGTCTGCGAAGGCGTGTTATCGCCTCCGCCGCCACCTCCAAACCCCTGCGGCCGCGGCTCCGTCGCACATGGGGCGACGGCTCCCGGAAACCGGCAGGCATCCGCCCCGTCCACGTCGGACCGGCGTTGGCACGGGGGCCGAGACCAGCCCTCCTGAGGGGCTGCAGGTCACGCCTAGCCGTCCGTCATCGCGGGCAAGGGGGTGGCGCACGCCCGCCCCGGGCCATGCCGGGCGCTCGCCCTGCTCAGCGACGGCGCTCGTCCGTTGCCTGCCAGCTCTCGGGTAATCTGCCCCTCACGGATCCTGCGGCCGTAGTGCTCGCGAGCACGATGGGTCGAGCCACGACAGCGACCTGTCAGTCATACCCGGATGGGGTACGTGACCTCGTCGACCAGCTCGGGGTGGTCGGTGCTCAGGCGAGGGAACGCGTTGCGGAGGGTCTGGTCGTAAATGCGAATCGCTGTTGGCTCCCGTCCGACCAGATCCACTACAGCGCGTACGGGATCCTCGCCGCGGACGTCCAACCGCGCCGTGAACCCCCGAAACGCACCCACCACCTCCAGCCCATCGTCCCGGCCCTCGACTGCAATGCGCGCCGTGATCGCGCCGGTCTCCTGCCCTCGAACGTGACCGATGGTGATGTCGTAGCCCCACTCGGCCGCCGCGGCCACCACCACGCGCCTCAGCGCTCTTCCGATCAGCGCTTCCACCGTCCCCGACGACTGGAAGCGCTCGACCTGAGACCGGTAGAGGGGGTATCTGAAGTCGAGGATCCTTTCGTTCGCCGGCACCGTGTGCTCCCCGCTCCAAACTACCCCTGCCGCCACCGTCGAACTCCCTCCGACGTGATAGGCGAATGCCGATGGCAAGAGGGTGATCCGGAACCCCAACTCCTTGCTTCTCAGGGTCCAGTCGTTCTCCTCGCAATACCCGCGCCCGAACACCGGGTCCATCAGTCCCACCACCCGCAGTGCCCTCACCGGAATGCACATGCAGAAGCCCACACCAACGGGGATGTCGATCGCCGCATCGCCAAACTCCGCTGCGAGCGCGTCCCCAACCCAGTCCACGAGCGACTGGTCACTGAGAAAGCGTTCGGGTTGGCTGTTCGGCAGTGAGTAGATCGATGCATGATTGGACCAGGCAGTCACCGATCCGATCGCGTCGTCCGAAGCCGCCACCGCCACCAGTCGCTCAAGCAGCCCGCCCGAGAAGATGACGTCGGAGTTAGCCAGGACCACATAGTCGTATTCACCGCGCAGCGCTTCGAGGAGGGCGAGATTGAAGTTGCGTGGGATCCCGAGGTTCCTCGGCGAACGGTAATACCCAATTCCCAACTCGCCGCATAAACCCCCCACGTTCTCGCTGAAGCCGGGCATCGGACTTGCATCGTCAAGGACCAGGACGTCGACCGCACACGTCGTCTGAGCCATTCGTGCTGCCGAATGCAGGCAGGCGGGCACGACTTCAGGACCATCGTACACGGCGACGCCGAACAGAACGCGTGGAGATCGACCGATCATCCGCGAACCTCCACAGACGCACCGGATCGCACGTCTCCCGGGCTCATCGAGTGCTCGCCACGATCTGGCCTCATTGGCGCAGGGCCCCCAAGACCCTCCAGTATCTGTCGGCTGTCCGGAACGCTCGAGAGTTGCGCATCTGGTCATGCCGAGTACGCAACTCGTGCAGCTCGACCTGAAGGCGATTGACGGTTGCTTCAAGCTCAATCGTCCTCTGCTGGGCGGCAATCAGGCGCTGCGTGAGGTCCATGACTCTTGCGTTCGCAATGTCCACATCCTTCAGGGCTTGCTCCAAAGACAATTCGTCAATGCTCTCAGCTGGAGCCCCGGCATGATTGCGGACGGTGTGGCTCGGCCTCTGGTGACGGGGTCCTCCCATGGAACCCTCCCCAAGCTTCTCGGAACGTTCACTTGCCATCGGCATCTTCCTCACGGCTGACTCGCCTCCACCCCGCGCGCGCGGGACGTCCAAGGACTGCCCAGTATGCGTCGACAGTGGAGTCGGCTGCCACGGCCCAATCGTAGGCTGAACCGGCCTCGGCTATCGCAGCGACCTGGTCGGCACTGAGCGAGGGATCGCCGATGAGTTCCTCCACCGCATCGGCGAATGCTTCGGCCGACCATCTCGCGGGCTTCACCGGAAGCTCCGGGTGTCGGTCACCAAGCGGACCGAAGGGCACGAACAATGTAGGCGTCCCCCACGCCGCCGCCTCCTCCGGAATGAGGCCAAACCCCTCGGCCGAGGTGGGGTACAGGACGACCGAAGCGTGCCGGAGGAGCCAGTTCCGCTCCGCCGAGGTCACGTCCGGTATCCGGTAGATAGGCAAGGCCGGGCGCCACGATGCGGCCTCGGCGGCTCGTGAAGATCCGCACGGGACGTGGGCACCCGCCATGACCAGCGCGAGCGAGTGGCCTCGCGCTGTCAGCTCCTCAAGGGTGCGGATCGCGAGATCACGATTCTTGTGCGAGTAGTTGGTGCCGAGGACGAGAAGGAACTCCTCACCCGAGAACCCCCTGTAGAGCAACTCTCCGGGCATGACCTCGGGCTCGTCCCCTCGCAGATGCGTGACGCCATTCAGAACCACGTGGATGCGCTCAGCGTCGATCGGAAGGCGCTCCCCGGCCACGGCGCGGCCCACGTCGTCAGAGATGACGATGACCGCGTCCACGTCGTGGCAAGCATGTCGGGTGATGGTCCGGTAGGCGAACCACGCCGCCGGCGAATCATGGTAGCCGGGCACCTGATAGGCGATGAGGTCGTGAATGGTCACCAGCGTGCGATAGCCCACCCGCCTCCATGTCTCCAGGCGCATGCCGTGACCTGGTTGGAAAGGACGGTGCACAATGTCCACTTGAGGGAAGACCGTGAAATCACCGCCCGGCGCGAGCCTCACGTCGACCTTGGCGGCGCTCAGCCTTTCGGCTGCGTAAGGTTGGAGCAGCCCGGGAACCGCCACGCCGAGATACGCGACATCCGGATGGTCCGCCAGGGCTTCGACCAGAGCTAGGACGCTCACCTGAAGGCCGGTCTCCGAGGTGTCGAGGCATGTCCCGTCCACGATGACCCGCAGACCGAGCACGGCCGATCTTGCTGCCCGGAACACCTCGCCCAGACCGGCGTCGTATTCGCTGTGCTCCGTCGGAGCTAGCACCAGCGCCCGGGTCGGAGCGCGCAGAGTTTCAACGTCCGCAGGTGACAGCACGGAGCCGGCGCTGAAGTCCTCGACGACGTCGCGCGGACGCGTGATGAAGGTCGATGCGTCCAGGTAGTCGACCATTCCATGAGCCCTCGCTCTGGCTGAGTACTCGTAGAGCAGGAGATCGGTCTGCTCTTGTGGATGCCTCGGGAGGGGCCAGACCAACGACAGTCCTTGGCGGGTCAGGAGGACTGCAGGACCTGCAGCGTAGGGAATGGGGATGGGCGCGAGAGCGCTCGACCTGCGACGCAGGCGCCTCGTGATCACCACCTCGTCGACGTCGGCTGTCTGATGTGGTGCCGGGGTGCCGCGCGCTGGGAAGCTGAGGTAGCCGGCTGCGTTGGAGAAGAAGGAGACGGATGCACAGCGAAGATCGTCGCCCGCCAGCCGCATGGCCGTCTCCAGGAAGCCCGGAGGAACGACCACGGGTGCCGTTACGAGAAGGACGTCGTTCTCGAGATCGTGTGCGGCGATCTCGATCAACTCCCGTGCTTCCGAGGCCGCCCTGGTCTCGAGGGCGAGGCCGTACCGCTCTCCCAACGCCCTCAGCTCCTCCAGCGCGGGCGCCTGGGGACCGCCGGCGACAATACTGTGCTCGGGGCAGCCCGTCCGCAGAGAGACGAGCGTCGGAGCCCACGGCTCGGCGGCGCCGGTCACGAAGAGGGCGATCACCACTTCCGGGAGTTCTGCCGGCGAATTGGAGGGGTCGGTCACGCGGGCTCCTGGTGGCGGCGGCGGTCAAGGGTAATCATTCGGCACGCACCACGCGATGCGGCGTTCCCGGCTCCTCCCGCGAGGCCGACGCATCAGTGAAGTGCAGCCGACCGGACGACCCGCCGGCGCCTAAGGCGGACACCGTACTCGCCGGTGGCTCGGGGAGCCCAGCCAGCTGATCGACGTTCTGGGCAAGACGGTCGATTCTCTCGCCAAGCCGTTCAGTCAGCAGCTGCAGTCGCGCGTCGAGCCGGGACACGCGGTCGACCGTCTGATCCTTCAGAGCCGCCAGTTGGGCCGGAACCGACCCAGGCTCGTCGAGCCCATTCGCGGCGGCCCTCATCCGGCGGTCGATCTGGTCAAGCTGCGCCTCGAGCCGGAGTAGCGCCTCCACGAGGCGCCGGTCCACGACCGCCCGATGGGCGTCACCGTGAGCGGTGAGGCGGGCCACCAGACGGCGCAGGGGCCGGGATACCAAGGGGAATCGCGACGGGCTGCGGGGGTCGGCACGGGACCCGGCGAACTCTGCCAGCGAGGAGGGGAGACGCCCCGAAGCGCCGCCCACGCTGCCACCGGCACCGGCCGAACGCGCCTCCAGAGCCTTCTGAGCGTGCTCGAAGCGCTCTCCAATGAAGCTCGCGCGTGCCGCCGGGGCATGCCTGGAGAGGACGTCGTCCCTGGCTCGGAGGCTGATTGCCCTCGCCTCTTCCGGGTGCTCGACGATCCGGCGCATCAGTCGGGCCACGGCCTCGAGCTTCGCACGCCCGGCGGTGGCCGGGACTAGATAGCCGGTACGAGCATCCACGAGGTCCAGGCCGCCCGGAGCTTCCGCGGTGATCACCGGCTTGCCGAGGGCCACCGCCTCCGCCAGCGGCAGCCCGGAGAGCTGGGTCGGGTCCAGCGTCACGTAGCAGTCGCAGGCGCCAGTGAGGGCAGCGCTCTCGTCGGCGTCCAGATCCTGGTCGATCACGAGGACGTCCGGCCTCCCCGCCGCCTGCAGCTTCAACGCTTCCAATTCGGCCAGATGGTGCTCTCCTTTGACGGCCACGAGCACGAGCGTGGGCCCCTCCCCCGGGGCGAATCCCTCGGTGAAGGCCTCGGCGAGTCCACTCGGGTTGGCGCGCTCCGTGCCGGCCCGGAAGTCGACCCGGGAGAGGAACAGGAAGCCCTCGGGTAGCCCGAGCGCCTCTCGATCCAGATCGGTCCTGATCGTCGGGGCGACCACGGGCAGCGGGAAGGTGAACACCGGGCACTCGGCAACGGCCTCGACGGCGAGGTGGATGGGCTCGCTGATCGTCCACACCTCGTCCAGGCGGCCGAGACCCGCCCTCCACGCCCCCCGAAGCTCGCCCGGGTCGCAGGTGAGCACCCCGATGGTGTAGCGGCCGTCGAAGAAGGCGGAACCCGCGTCTTCCATGAAGCGCGCGAACCAGGTCGGCGCGAGGGCGATCAGGCCGAGGTTAAGGCTGGCAGCACTGGCGCTGGCCGGCCGGAGGCGCGGCGGGTCTCCCACCGCCTCGAGCAGCACCGTCTCGACCTGGATGTCTGCCTCCCGCGCCGTGGCGGCGAGCAGGCCGGAGCAGTTTCCTGAGCCCGCGATCGCCGGCCCATCGGTCACGACGGAAATGCCGGGCCTGAGCCTCCCTACCGGTGCCCAGTGGACTCCCGGAAGCACCTCGGCCTCGGGAAGTCTCGTCTCCGGGACCAGCCGGCGGTGCAATCTCCCCGCCGCCGCCTCACCGCCGGCCCAGTCGAGGAACGCGTCGTAATCGGAGCCATGCAGCGCGGGGAACGCGTCCCGCAGCGCGGGGCGCCGGGAGTGCAGGAGGGCGAGGTAGCGGGGGGCGCGGTGACCGGCCTCCGACGACGGCAAGCAGGCCCACTCCAGGAACTCGTCGGCGCCCTCGGCGGTGAACGGGTCAGGGGGCGGCGCAGCGCCGCGAGACTCAGCGGCCTCCAGGCGCTGGCGGTACAGCTCTCGCATCTCGCCATCGATGGGGACGCCGTTGGGGAGGTCGGCGAAGCCATAGCGGGTGTCGGACTCCCCGCCGCGGGTGGCGGCCCGTACCGCGGCCGCATACTCGGCGCAGATGCGGGCGAGATCCGGGTGCTCCGACAGCAGGACCCTCGGCCGCGATCCCTGCCACTTGCTGAGCAGTGACGAGGCGCTGGCGTCGAAACCGCTGAAGTGGAAGAAGTGGAGCGGCAGCCCGTCGACGCGGTAACCATCCTGGGTCCAGCGAAGGTCGCGGTGGTCGAGGTTCCAGTAGGCGACGTTGTACGAGGGGTCGCGCAGGACGTGGCCGCCGAAGACGCTGGGCACGAAGTCGATCCAGCGCTGGTCCACGAAGAGGTTCCTCGCCACGTCGACCCGGCATTCACGGGAGAGCCGCTCCATCCAGAAGTCCAGGAAGGGCTGTGCCCCCGCTCCGACCGCGATGAAGCCGAGGTTGTACATGCCCGCGCTCAGGATGGTGTTCTCGTCGGTCATCCTCCCGTCCCGCGGGATCGGCGCCGTGACGTGAGGGGTGAGGACGATGCCGTGTCTCTCGGCAAGGGCGCTCACCTCGTCGAGGGGGGCGAAGACCCGGACGTCGGGATCCAGGTAGATCACCGACTCGGTGCCCGCCCGGGCGAGCAGATGCCGGATCAGCCACGGCTTCAGCGATGTTGCCAGCTCGACCAGGCCATAGATCATCGCCATCCGGTGGAACTCGCCGGTCTCCAGGCCGATCTCGTCCGGTCGGACCACCTCGAAAGGCTCGTCACGCGGATCGACGTCCCCATCGACGTCGTCGATCACCAGGACGGCGACACGCCCCCCCGGGTTGTGCTCGATGAAGGAGGTCGCCAGCACGCGCGCGAAGGGGAGGTAGTTCCGCGCGATGATCGTACAGATCTGGACTGACATTTTATGAGCCTGTCCTTGCCCTCACAAGAACCCTCTCCCGCCATCACGGCGACGGTTCAGTATGCCAACTGGCCGCGGCACCCGGGGGAGAGGCACGTCACACCGGCTTGCGAACGAGCAACCCGAAGGAGGTGGTCACCGAATCGCCGATGACCACCCGGAGGTGGGCGAGATCGGCCAGCTTCGCCTCGGCCTGACCCAGGTCGATCCAGCGGTCCTGGGGCGTGTCCATGCAAACGGCGGTGTTCAGGCTGATCCGGTAGCCGTCATGCAGCATCCGGCCGGCGAACTCCTGGAGGTCCTCGATCCGGTACACCGCGCAGTGACCGTGATCGGCGGTCGTCTCCCTCCGGGTGAGCTCCAGCTCGGTGGTGTGCACCGCCACCCCGCCCGGGCGCAGCAGCCGGCACGATTGCGCGACGAAGCGCAGCCCGAGCGCGGGGCTCCCCAGGTGCTCGATCGAGCACGAGGACCAGATGAGATCAAAAGCCCCCAGATCGTCGGGCAGCGCGTTCATGTCAACTGTTCTGATCGCGACGCGGCGCGCGAACTCCTCGGGGGAAAGCAGGTGGGGACGTGACAGTCCCTCGAGACCGCCCATCAGCTCGCCGGTCTCCGCCCAGTCGGCGCCTGACTCGGTGCTCTGGTCGGTGGCGACCACGTCCATCCCCCAGCTGGCGAAGAGTGCCGGCAGCGGTTCGTTGCCCACACCGAAGCCGAGCGCGCGCCCGCTCCGACGGGAGCCGACCGCCTGGCTCGCCATCTCCGCGATGTACGCCCACTCCCACGCCTTCCGGTTGAAGAGGGGGGCCGGTGCTCCGAAGACACCTCCGCGCCTCTCCCATGCGTCGCCCCCGTCGGTGCGGGCCACGCAGTCCTCGAACCATCCCGGGAGCAACCTCCGGTACCACTCGAGGTAGGCCGGGTCGACGCACTGGGCCGCGCTGACAGCGTGGGAGTCGAAGTCGGCGAAGGCCGGCTGGTGTCCACCGCGATTGTGGTCCGTGACGTCCACGCGCTGCAGCCAGCGAGAACGCATCGCTCGCTCCAGCTCCAGAGGGTCGGCTCTGAGGGCGCTCACCTGCTCGGCGAGGCTGTCCAGCCGGCCCTCGATGGCGGCGAGCCGGGGGCCGAGGTAGCGGCGCATCGGAGCGCTCACGAACCTCAGCAGCGACGAAGAGGCGGACACGCTGGCGGTCAACTCCAAGCCCAGCCGCGGGTCATCCGGGTCGCGGCTGTTCCCAGAAGTCTAGGAGCGGCCGGTCTGATCGGGCGCGACCTCAGGAGCTGGCCGGTGGGAGGGCCCTACTCCTGCCCTGGGCCGGGGCCAGCTGCACCGGCCCACCGTTGGCCTGGAGGGCGGGATCGTGGAGCCAGCCGGTGACCCCGCCGTCGAAGCCGCCGAGGACCCAGTCGTTCACGCTCACCGTGTCCCAGCCCGTCGCCGAGGCGTTCTGCTCGAGGACGGTCACCGTGCCGTCCCCGTCCGAGTCGATGCTGGTCGCCGCCACCACCGAGGTGTGGCCGGCGGTGCTGGTCGCCCCGTAGCTCAGCACGTCGCCGGGGACGGGCATCGGACCGTCGCCGTTGTTGGCTATGGCCGTGAGCGCCGGCCCGGTGGGGTTGTAGTGGCTCTGGAAGGTGGCGTAGTTCCAGACCACGTCGCTGCCGTTGGCGGGGTAGGGCTCGACACCCCACTCCTCGTACATCCAGCGCATGCTCAGTTCGACGCATTCCCACTCCAGGACGCCCCACTGCGCACCGGGGAAGAGCACACCGACGTCGGGGCCCTCGCCGTATTCGGGCCGCGGCCCGCAGGCGGTCAGCCCGTCCCAGGTGGCGTCCGCGCTGAGCGGGTAGGCGGGGAGGGCCTGACCCACCAGGCCCGCAGCCGCGGCCGAGTAAACGTTGGTGTCGCACGTGCCGCTCCACCAGGAGGGCGTCGAGACTGGCGGCGGATCGCCGGAGTCGGCGGCCGGTTCGGCGCCGTTCTCGGTGGAGCCCTGCATTGCGGTGCTGGGCTCGTACTGGGGTAGCCCCGCCCCGGTCCCGCTGCCGCCGACGGTGACCGTGATGTCCGCCAGCTGGGCGACGACCGGGTTCGCCTGGGCCTGCGTGCCAGGGCTTCCGACCTCCTCCGCGGCCCGGATCAGCCAGAGCCCCCCCTGGGCCTCGGTCACCCATTCGGCGATCGCGGTGGGAGTGGGCGTGGGGCCGTCGACGTCCAGGCCCACCAGGTTCGCGGCACCGGTGACCGGAGTGCCGAAGAGGGTGGCCTGCGGGTTGCCCAGACCCACGGCCTGCTGGGACTCGCGGAATGCCTCCAGTGCGGCCCGCGCCCGGGGGGCCGCTCCGGGGTACGAGGGGCCGATGGCGGGGTCGTCCTCGTCGAACGCGCCGTAGGGCACCTCGGTGAGGCTGACCTCCCGGTAGGGGTCCCGGGCGGTGGCCGACGCGGTCGCGACGTTCATCCCCGCCGGCCCGAGGTCGAACTGGGAGAGCCCCTCGAGGGCCGTGCCCTGGACCGTCAGCGTGGCGGACCCGAGGGTGAGGCTCATGGCCGGGGCGGCCGTAGCGGGCAGGGCGAGAACGGGGGTGGCGAGGGAACCCGTCAGGAGCAGGGGGACCGCGATCACCGCCGGCCACAGGGTTCGCCGCTCCGGCAGGCGCAGGCGGCGAGCGTTCACTCTCCCAACTCCCGTACAGGCATCAGCTCCGTTGGGACGAGGCTACTCACCGCACCCGCATGCCCTCGACCAACTCCAACCCTTCGTGGACAAGCCGTTACCGCGCCGTCATGTAGACTCCCGGCGGCCCGCCGTCCACCCCCGGAAGGTGAAGATCCATGGCCGAGACGCTGAAGGGCCTCGTCCTCAGCGGGGGCAAGGGCACCCGGCTCCGCCCCATCACCCACACCAGCGCCAAGCAGCTGGTCCCCGTCGGCAACAAGCCGATCCTCTTCTATGCCCTCGAGGCGCTGGTGGCGGCCGGGATCGAGGACATCGGCATCGTCACCGGGGAGACCGCCGCCGAGGTCGAGGCCGCGGTCGGCGACGGCTCCGCCTTCGGCGCCCGCTGCACCTACATCCACCAGGAGGCGCCGCTGGGCCTGGCCCACGCCGTGCTCACCGCCCGGGACTTCCTGGGCGGCAGCCCCTTCGTCATGTACCTCGGCGACAACCTGGTGCGCCACGGCATCGTCCCGGTGGTCGAGGAGTTCCGGGCGACCCGACCGGACGCCATGATCCTGCTCGCCCGGGTCCCCGAGCCGCAGCACTTCGGGGTCGCCGAGCTGGAGGAGGGGCGGGTCGTCCGCCTCGTCGAGAAGCCGGCCGTGCCCCGGTCCGACCTCGCCCTGGTCGGCGTCTACCTCTTCACGGCGGCGATCTTCGAGGCGATCGAGCGTATCGACTACTCGGCCCGTGGCGAGCTGGAGATCACCGACGCCATCCAGCAGCTCATCGAGATGGGGAAAGATGTCCGACCCCACATCATCAGCGCCGCCCACGAGGCCGAGGTGGCCACCTGGAAGGACACCGGCCGGCTCGAGGACCTCCTGGAGGCCAACCGGATCGTCCTCGACGACATGCGCCCGCGCATGGACGGACAGGTGGGCGAGGACGTCCGCCTGGAGGGCAAGGTGGTGATCGAGGCCGGCGCCGAGCTGCGCAACTGCACCATCCGCGGCCCCGCGATCGTCGGCCGGGGGACCGTCGTCGAGGACGCCTACGTCGGCCCCTACACGTCGATCAGCGCCGGTTGCACGATCCTGGGGGCCGAGATCGAGCACAGCATCGTGCTCGAGGGCGCCCGGATCGAGCACACCGACGGCAAGATCGAATCCTCGCTGATCGGCCGCGGCTGCCTGATCCACCGCTCCCCGGTGCGGCCGCGTGCCTACAAGCTGATGCTGGGAGACCATTCCGTGGTGGAGTTACGCTGATGGCGTGGATGCCGGTCACCCCCGAGGTCGAGCGGGCGCTCGCCACCATGTCGCTGACCCCCGCCCGCGAGCGGATGGGCCGGATCCACGACGTCCGGATCAAGACGTTCGTCAAGCACGCCGACCAGCGCGGCTACTTCATCGAGCAGCTGAAGCGCGGCGACCTCGATGACGACGGCAACCTCTTTCTTCCCGACCAGCCTTTCGCCCAGATGTCGCGCAGCCTCGCCTACGCGCGCGGCGGTAACCCTCCGGAGCTGATCAAGGCCTTCCACTGGCACAGGCGGCAGTGGGACTACTGGGACGTGGCCCAGGGCAACGCCCGGGTGGTCCTGGTGGATCTCCGTCCGGACTCGCCGACCTGCGGCGTGATCCAGAGCCTCATCCTCGGCGACAATGCGCCCCGGATGGTGGCCATCCCGCCCCTGGTGGCCCACGGCTACCAGGTGCTCGACCTCCGGGACGTCATCCTCACCTACTACGTGACCGAGCCCTACTACCCCTCCGATCCCGACGAGGGGCGGCTCGCGTGGAACGACCCCCGGATCGGCTTCGACTGGACCATCGAGAACATCTGAGGTGAGGCTGCTGGTGACGGGGGGGGCGGGCTTCATCGGCAGCGAGTACGTCCGCTTCACCCTCCGCGAGCATCCCGGGGATTCCGTGGTGGTCCTCGACAAGCTGACCTACGCCGGCAACCTCGCCAACCTCGCACCCGTGGCCGGCGACCCGCGCTACCGCTTCGTCCGCGGCGACATCGCCGACGCCGATCTGGTGGGATCGCTGGCCGCGGAGACGGACGTCGTCGTCAACTTCGCCGCCGAGTCCCACGTGGACCGCTCCCTGGAGGCGCCGGGCCAGTTCATCCAGACCGACGTCTACGGGACCTACGTTCTCCTCGAGGCGGCGCTGCGGGCCGGCCACGAGCGCTTCCTCCAGGTCTCGACCGACGAGGTCTACGGCGACGTGGAGGCGGGCCGGAGCCGCGAGTCGGACCCGCTCCGGCCCCGATCGCCGTACAGCGCCAGCAAGGCCGGGGGCGAGATGCTGGTCTGGGCCTACCGGGCCTCGCACGGCCTGCCGGCGATCGTCACCCGCGGATCCAACACCTACGGGCCGTACCAGTACCCGGAGAAGATCGTCCCCCTCTTCATCACCAACGCCATCGACGACCTCCCCCTGCCCCTCTACGGCGACGGGGGGGCGGTGCGCGACTACCTCTACGTGGAGGACCACTGCCGGGGCATCGACACCGCGCTCAGGAACGGCGCCCCGGGTGACGACTACAACGTCGGCTTCGGCGGCGAGGTGAGCGGGCTGGAGGTGGCCGACACCGTGCTCGCCGCCCTCGGCAAGCCCGCCTCCCTGAAGCAGCCGGTGCGCGACCGCCCCGGCCACGATCGGCGCTATGCGCTCGACACGTCACGGCTGCGCGGCCTCGGCTGGGAGCCCCGGGTCGGCTTCGCCGAGGGCATCCGACGGACCGTGGACTGGTATGTCGCCAATCCATCCTGGTGGCGACCCCTCAAGTCGGGAGAGTTCTGGGAGTTCTACCAGCGCAATTACAAGCCCGCCACCCCCGGCCCGTGAGGCTCCTCATCCTGGGGTCCAGGGGTCAGCTGGGCCGGGAGTTGGCCGCGCGCGGCGGCGCCGCCGGGCACGCGATCACCGCCGTCGACATCGACGAGTGCGACATCACCGATCCGGCGGCTGTCGACCGCTGGCTCACGGCCAGCGGAGCCGAGGCGGTGATCAACTGCGCGGCCTGGACCCGGGTGGACGCCGCCGAGACCGAGACCGAGGCGGCCTACCGGGGCAACGCCATCGGCCCCCGGGTGGTGGCCGCCCGCTGCGAGACGGCGGGGGTGCTGCTCACCCACCTGAGCACCGACTTCGTCTTCGACGGCACCGCCACCGAGCCCATCGACGAGGAGGCGATCCCGAACCCCCTCTCCGTCTACGGAGCCAGCAAGCTGGCGGGGGAGGAGGAGGTGCGCCAGGGTTGCCGGCGCCACCAGGTGGTCCGGACCGCCTGGCTCTACGGGCAGGACGGGCCCAACTTCGTGCTGACGATCCTCCGCCTGGTCCGGGAGCAGCGACCGCTCCGCGTGGTCGCCGACCAGCGGGGCACGCCGACCTGGACCGGCCACCTCGCCCCCGCCATCCTCCGGCTGGTCGAGCTGGGGGTGCCGGGCACCTACCACCTCACCAACTCCGGGGAGACCAGCTGGCACGGCTTCGCCGAGGCCGTGCTCGCCGAATGCGGCGTTGACCGCCCGATCGACGCGATCACCACCGCGGACTACCCGACCCCCGCCCGCCGCCCGGCGTATTCGGTGCTGGAGAACCGTGCCTGGCGCCGGCTCGGCGAACCCCCGCTGCCCGATTGGCGCGAGGGGCTCCGCGGGTACATCGCGGAGCTGGCGGCGGCGGACCGTCTGACCCCCTTCCGCTAGGATGGCCGGCGCGATGCGGCCAGACCTCTCCGTGCCCGCCGCGGGCCTGTTCCCGGCATGCGTGCGCTGCTCCCCGTCGTAGTCCTGGCCCTTGCCCTGCTGTTCTGCGCGGGGCTCGCCGTATGGGTGTGGCTGCCGTCGGGCTGGCGGCGGCTCACCCTCCCGGCGCTGCCGCTGATCGGAGCCATGGCCCTCGCCGTCGGCCTCCACCTCACCGGGATCGTCACCGGGGTCCGTGTTGGCCTGATCGTGCTCGGCGCGATCGCCGTCCTGGGCCTGGGACTCCGCTCCTGGCGGGAGCCGTGGTGGCGGGACCTTCGCGACCGCGGGGCGCTCCGGGGCCTGGGTGCTGCTCTGGTCATCGGCGCGGTGGCCTTCTGGTTCCTCTTCATCCCGGCTCGAACCGTCGGGCTGGATCTGGTGGCCCCCGCGGGTGGCAACGACAGCTTCGCGTACATCACCCCGGCGGCGTGGCTCGAAGACCATGCGATCACCCAGGTTCCGGCGGACTCGGGGCCGCCGGTCTGGGGCTACACCGAGCTCCAGCTGAGCAACGGCTTCCGGATGGGGGAGGAGCTGGACCAGGCGGCGGTCGCCACCGTCACAGGCCACGACATCCTCGACACCTGGTACACGGTGGCCAGCCTCTGGATCCTGATCCTCCCCGGTGGCCTGATCGCGGCCGCCTCGGCGCTCGGCCTCTCGCGCAAGGTGGGCGCATCGGCGGGGGTGCTGGCCGCGACCTCCTCGGTGGTCCTCTCCGAGGTCATCTTCTCGCACAGCGCGGGCGCCCTCGGCCTGGCGATGGCGCCTCTCTCGGTGGCCGTGGCGGGGCGTTACCTCGATGACGCGATGGCCCAGCGGCCGGACCGCCCGCCGGCTTGGTTTGTCGCGGGAGCGATCACGGCGCTCGCCTGCACCTACACGGAGTACCTCCCCGCCCTCGCCCTGGCGGCCGCCGTCTACGTCCTGGCCCGACGGCCCGACCTGCTCCTGCGCAGCCTTCGAGCGGCGGCCGTGGTGGCCGGCCTCGCCCTTCTCATGGGACCGCTGGCATGGTTCCGGGTCGTCCATTCCCTGGCCAACGAGACCCAATTCGGTCAGGGGGCCGGTCAGCCCTCGTTCTTCCTGGCGATCCCGCCGCCCACCATCGTGGCGCATTACGTGGGCACCGTCGCCATCGACGCGCCGGGAACCGGTTCGGCGCTCGGCTACGCGGCCCTTGTGCTCCTCGCCGCCGGCGCCCTCCTCGCCGTGGCGATCAGCCCCGCCCGGCGCTTCTTCGCCATTGTCATCGGCTCCATCGCCGCGCTCGTCCTGGTCCTCAGCACCGTCCATTACTTCCCGTACGGTCAGGGCGAGCTGGTGCAGGTCACCTTCTCGGTGGTGATGCTGGCGGTGGCGGCCGGGTATGGCGCGCTCCTGGCCCGGCTCAGCCCGCCGCGTCTCGGACGGTGGCCGCGGCGCGCGGCGGCGGGACTGGCGGCGGCGCTCATCGTCGTCTTCGCCGCCGTCAACGTCAACACAACGCTACCGTTCCTCACCTCCGTTCCCCCCTCCGCCATCCACGACACCAACGGCCTCAACGCCGTCCGCAACTGGCTGCTCTCGGTGGCCGGACCGACCGGCGCCGATGCGATGGTGCTCGACACCCAGGTCTGGGACCAGATATGGCTGCAGTACGAGCTGCGTGACATGACCGACGTCAACTTCCCCTACGTCGTGATCCAGTACGGAAACGGCAACCCCGACAGCACCCGATACTTCGATGGCCAGTCACGACGCTACGCGGTCGTCGAGAGTGACCTGCTGATGGACGTCAGCCCTGGGGTCATCGTGGGTGGCGCCGGTGACTGCAGCTTCCTCGACCTCAGCCGGGGAACCGCCGTCCTGGCCGTCGGCACCGGCCTGTCCTTCAACCCGGTCTCCACCGATCCGGTCATCGGGACGGTGCAGTGGATGATCAACGACGGACAGCTGCTCCTCTTCCACTCCCGGTCGGTCACGCGCGTCGTGCTCAGCCTGGTGGCCCCGCCACAGCTGACCCCGATCAGCGTCAAGGTGGAGAGCGGAAGCCAGGTCCTGGCCACGGCGAATGTCTCCGGCGCCGGTGCGGAGGTGTCGGTCAACCTTCCACCCGGCAACGCGATCCTGCTCACGCTGGTCGCCAGCAAAGCCGCCGTCGTGGTGCCGCCAGATCCCCGTCTGCGTTCGATCGGCATAACCGGAGTGCTCAACGGCTCATAGCCCGGTGACGCCACGCGGGGCCCCCTGAGCGCGACGGAGATCGCGCTCAGCCGTCGCGGCCGGCCAGCTCGGAGACCGCAGCGGCCAGCTCGGCGGCGACGGCGTCCTCGGTCACCGTGGCGCTGTAGCTCCACCCAGCCTCGCTGAGCCGGCGCCATACCCCCGCATCGCCGCAGACCTCGAGGATCGCGGCGGCCAGACCCGGCGCGTCGACGTCGGCCGGGAGGGCGACCAGGCTCCCAGGCGGCAGCTCCTCCGCCACGCCCACCTGGTTGGTGATGACGGGGACGCCGCGAGCCATCGCGTCGCGGGTGCTCCCCGAGCTCTCCCCATTGGTCCCCACGCGGAGCTGGACGGCGCACGTGAGCCGGTCGATCGCCGCCCACCACCCCTCCACGTCGACGTGGCCGGTGAAGGAGACGGCGCCGGCGACTCCCGCCTCCGTGGCGTGGGTGAAGATCCAGTCCCGCTTCCAGTCCTCGCAGGGGCCGATGAAGATCAGCTCGGGCCGGTCGGCGGTGGGAATCTCGGCGATGGCGTCGACGAGCAGGAGCGGCGACTTGCGCTCGTCGACCAGGCCGAGGGCGCCGACGACGGGGGGAGACCGACGCGCCACGGGCCCAGCGGGCCGGAGCGGCGCCGCGGCGTGGGGGACCACCCGGATCGGGGGCGCCGCGGCGTCCGGTCCGAGGTCCAGGCGAAGCAGTCGCTCCGCCAGCCGGGAGTGGACGAGGACTCCGCGGGCGCCCCGCACCACCGCCGGGGCCAGGCCCAGGCCATAGCGCTCGCAGAGGGCGACGCTCCAATCGGTGAGCGCGCGAGCCGGGTACCTCATGCCGTAGTGGCGGTGCAGGAGGTCGGCGATGTAGTCGCCGGGCTCGATCCCGTGGCTCGCCGCGTAGTGCCAGATGAGGTGGGGCACGCGGACGTCGTGCAGCCAGACGATGCCGGTGTGGACGAGCAGCTTCTCGTAGGTGGCGACGTGGTGGGGGCTGTTGCCGATCGCGTAGACGACGGCGTCGTAGCTGTGAGGGTTCACGTAGCGACCGAGGCCGATGAGAGGCAGCGCGCGCACCCCGGGTGGGCTGACCGTCGGGGTCTCCGGGTTCGAGTGGAGCACGTCGAGGTCCATGTGCGCGGCGAGCGCCGGCAGCAGCCGGGCGCTGTAGCTGGCGATGCCCCCCACCTCGGGAGGCAGCGGCGTCACCAGGGCGACCCGCGGCCGGGTGCTCCGGCGTTGCGGCGACACGGGGCTGCGACGCCAGCGCCCGGAGTCGATCCGCTCCCGGATGGCATCCAGCGTACGATCGGCCACCGCGTCCCAGCTGAACAGCGGGGCCCGTCGCCGGACCGCCTCGACCAGTTCCGAGCGGAAGCCGGCGTCGCTCACTCCGCGTTCCATGGCGCGACTGATGTCGGCGACGTCCTCGGGATCGAAGGTCGCCGGTGGGTGCTCGAGAATCTCGGGCAGCGATGAGACGTTCGACGTCACCGCCGGGCAGGCGCAGGCGATCGCCTCGGCGACCGGGAGCCCGAATCCCTCGTACAGAGACGGGAAGACGAAGAGGGAGGCGCCCCGGTAGAGCCGCACCAGCAGCTCGTCGCCCACCCGGCCTGTGAGCACCAGGTCGCCCTCGTCGCATCCGTGGGCGCGGGCGTGGTCGAGCCAGCTCCGGCGCCATTCCTTGGGCAGCTCGCAGGTGATGACCAGCTGGTGCTCCCGGCGGACGCCGGCAGGGAGCGCGGCGAACGCCTCGATCAGGCGCTCGGTATTCTTGCGAAACTCGGCGCCTGCGACGGAGAAGAAGTAGGGACGGCGGATCTCCGGCACGTCGCGGCGCGCCGCCGCGAACGCGTCCAGCCCGGCCGGTGCCGGCCGGAAGATGGGGGAGACGCCGCCACCGATGTTGACCACGGTGGCTGGGTCCATTCCCAGCCGCTGGATGGCGTCCTGCCGGGTCGCCTCGGAGATGGCCAGCACCAGGTCGGCGCCGCGGACCGTCTCGACCCGCTGCAGGTAGCGCTTCCGCCAGGCGGGATCGGCCAGGTAGCGCTCCTGCATGAGGTACGGGATGAGGTCGTAAAGGGTGACGATGAGCGGGAGGTCGGGCCTCATGAGGTGATCGGGGACGACCGCCGTGGCCGGGTCGGGGAGCTCGAACGGCGACATCAGGTGGACCGCGACATCGCTCAACCCGAGATCCCGGCGCAGCCCGGAGAGGGTGCTCCAGCCGAGCAGGGGCGAGCTGAGCAGCGGGGCGGGAAGGTGTCCGGGGAACGGCTGCAGCGGGTTGAGCAGGAGCCGGCGCACCCGATCCGACCGGCGCATCAGGGCGGCGGCATGCTCGACCACGAAACGGGCGATGCCGCGCTCGCCGTGGGCGACGCTCTGAGCCCCCTGGATGTCGAGGATGAGCCCGTACTCCGAGCCGGTCACGTCTCCCGCGGCGCCCTCGGACGGCGGGCGCCCGTTCCGACCCCCCCTGGGTGGTCCTGGATGGCGGCGGCCACCGCATCGGGCAGCTGGCTGAGCCGCGCGTCGAGCTGGTCGAGTCGCTCGTTGAGCTGGTCGAGCCGCTGATTGAGGAGGGTGAGGCTGCGCGCGTGGGTGGAGGTCAGCTCCGAGGCGGCCTCGATGTCACCGAGAAGCCGGTGCTGGACCAGGTGCATCCGGCTCTGCCAGCTCTCGTCCATCTTCTCGAACTGGCGGTTGACGTAATTCCGCAGCGGAGCGGTGACGGTCATCGCCGCATCGCGTCCCATCCGCCGAAGGCTCCCTCTGGTCTCTTCCATGCTCTCCTCGGTGTGACGATCTTGGGGATATCCCCAACAAGGTCGCGATCATAGCCCCCCCGGGGCCGGACCTCACCGCCTCGGGCTGGCCGCCAATCGGTGACCGGGGCGGCGCGGGCCGGCCGGCTTCCCGGTGCCCGGCCCAGGTGGAGCGACGAGCGCGAGCGAACCGTCTGGCCGGTCGTTCTGCGGCGGCCTTTGACCCTGCAACGATGCGGTCACGTCGGTGACCCGAAAGCCACCGCGCTGTTACCCTGCGCCGCGCGTCGTCCCACTCCACAACCGAGCTTGGCCATGAGATCCGACTCCCCGATCGCGCGTCGGGCCCTCCTGCCCGCAGCCCTCCTGTTTCTTGTCGGCGGCACGATGTCGTCCGCGCTGCCATCGAGCGCGCGGCTCGCAACGACAGCCAGCGCACGTCTGAGTGTCACGCCTCCGCGATCGGACTACCGCGTGCTGCGCCCGCTGGGAGGTGTGGACGCCGCCAGCGTCTCCGATACGGCGTCCGCGTCGGCGGGCGCGCCGTCGGTTCCCGTCCTCACGGCGGATCCCGCCGCCGCCGCGCGCGCCCGGGAGCATCCCGCGTCGCCCGCCGGCGCGTCCCCTGAGACACCCTCCATCCGCGCCGGAACACTGAACGCGGCCTCCGGCAGCGGCCCGCTGCTGACCGGGTTCGCGGGTGCCTCTCACGACGGTGACATCGAACAGTGGTGCTCTGCGGGCGGGTCCTGCACCGACCAGGATCAGAACGTCACCCCCCCCGATGACGACGTGGCGGTGTCGAGCACGCAGGTCGCCGAGATCGTCAACGGCTCTCTCTGGGTGTACAACCGGAGCGGGGTCCTGCAGTTCGCGCAGAATCTCAGCAGCGTGTTCCCGGGATGCGTGAATGCGCCCGCCTCGGAACCCCAGATCGAGTACGACTCCCTGGCGAACCGCTGGTACCTGGCGGCGACGGAGTGGGACCAGGCCACGTCACCCGCGTCGAGCTGCGTCGTGGTCATGGTGTCGCAGGGAGGCTCCATCAGCTCGGCCGGACTGTCAAGCTGGTACCCGTACGGCGCCGGCTACGTACCGGACAGGGGCCTCATCTACGACTCGCCAAAGCTCGGGTTCAGCAGCGACAAGCTGGTGGTCTCCTGGAACGACTTTCCGTGCGACGACTGCTCCGCCGTGGGAGAGGAGACCTGGGTGATCCAGAAGTCACAGCTCCTCAGTGGGGATCTGGCGCCAGACGCCGTCGTCCTGTTCGGGGAGGACGGGTCGCGCTTCGGCATCGTCCCGGTGCAGTCGCTGAGCTCCACCAGCGACGAGTGGGCCGTGTACAACAACTCCGACCCGTACCTGCAGCGGAACACCAACTCCCCGACCCTCGGCATGATCGACATCAGCGGCACACCCTTGGCGGGCAACCTCAGGTACACGGAGTACGACCCGACGATCACGCCCACCTCGATACCCCCCTATGTAGCTCAGCCGGGCACCTCGCTCCTGCTCAACACCGACGACGACCGACTCCTCGACGCCGTCTGGATGGACGGGCTGCTCTGGACGGCCGCCAACGATGCCTGCGGGACGACCCCGGAGGACGCCTGCGCCCGCTACATCGAGGCACAGGCCATCCCCGGATCGGTCCAGATCATGACCGGGCAGGACTGGGACGTCGGCGGCAACGGAACCAACGCCTACTACCCGTCGGTGACCTTCGACGCCAGCGGCGACATGGTCGGATCGGTGAACGTCTCCACGACGACCACGTACGCCTCGGTGGATGTCGTCGGGCAGCCGGTCGGCTACGCGCTCGGGCCGGCCTTCGTCGATCCGGCGCACCAGGGGACGCTGGCCTACGAGGTTCCGGGCGCCCCGGTCGAGGACGACTATGGGGGCGACCGATGGGGCGATTACGGAGGCGCAGCCTACGATCCGGCCGATCCCCACGGCGCGTGGGTCGTGGGAGAGTTCACCGCCCCCGACGTGATCGCGGCACCTGCCGGTGTGAACGACAACTGGGCCACGTGGATCCAGGACGTCGAGGCGAGCGGTCCCCTGAGCGGGGTGGCGACGCCAGGGGGCGGTTACACCCTCGACGGTTTCGGTGGCGTGCATCCCTTCGGCGACTCTCCGCCGGTCACCGCCACCGGCTACTGGCCGGGCTGGACCATCGCGCGGTCCATCCAGATGAACCCGTGCGACACCTCCGGGCAGATCTCCGGCTGGGTGATGGACGGCTTCGGCGGCCTCCATCCCTTCGCCGCCAGTGGCACCCCCATGCCGGCCGTCCCGTACACCACCGGCTACTGGCCGGGCTGGACCATCGCCAACGACTTCGTCGCCTTCTGCATCACCGTGGGCGGCGTGCAGCATGCGGCCGGCTGCGTACTCGACGGCTTCGGGGGGCTCCACGCCTGGGCCGACTCCAGCGCGGTCATCGCTGACGTGCCCTGCTCCGGCACCGGCTACTGGCCGGGCTGGGACATCGCCACCAAGATCGCGGTGATCCCGGGGACCGACGAGGGCTACGTGATGGACGGTTTCGGGGGTCTGCATCCCTTCAACGGAGCGCCTCCTGTGAGCCCGTCCGGCTACTGGCCGGGATGGGAGATCGCGGCCGGCGTGGTGGCCACCGCCAACGGGGGCTACACGGTGGACGGCTTCGGGGGCACCCACCCCTTCGGCAGCGCCCCGCCCATCGCCCCCAGCGGCTACACGCCGGGCTCCGACGTTGCCCGCGGCATCGCGATGGCCTCCGGGGGCACCGGCGCCTACACCCTGGACGCCTTCGGGATGGTCCACCCCGCCGGGGGTTCGCCCTCCCTCTCGGTGAGCGGCTACTGGCCGGGGTGGTCCATCGTCTGCGATTTCGTGACCGCGCCGTGATGGTCCAGCCGTGGCATGATGCCGGCTCAGTGCCCAGAGCCCGGCGCCTATCCCGCCTCGTCCTGATCGCCACAATCTCTGCCCTGCTCGGCGGTGCCGTCGCGGCGGCGCCGGTCGCCGCAGGGAGCGGGGACAGCTCGCAGACCCCGGCGGGTTTCGGCGCCGGCCCACACGTCGTCATGGACGAGAGCAACGGTCCACCCGTCCCCGGCGTCGCCGAGGGCGGGACGGTCACCCCCCTCCTGCACCCCGTCAACCATTTCGCCGCGAACGTCGCGGCAGGCACGGTCGCATCGACGGAGGCGGGCTCCAGTGCCGGAGGCCCGGAGGTCTTTGGTTTCGTCCAGAACGGGGAGGTGACCAGCGGCGATTGGCAGTCGGACCTGCAGTTCGGCTTGCTCTCGACCATCGCCTACGACGCCATCGACGTCAACTACAACGGCGCGCTGATCGAAACCGACGACGCCGGCTGGCAGGGATGGGAGAGCGTGCAGGCGACCGATCTCTTCAACGCCGCCCACGCCGCCGGTGATCGCGTGGTGGCGACGTTCGCGTACCTCTGCGGCAGCGCCGCCTGCGACAACGGCATCAACGAGCTCCTCACCTCGTCGACGTACGAGGCGACCTTCATCCAGAACGTCGTGTCGCAGGTGACCCAGCGCGGCGTGGACGGGGTCAACATCGACTTCGAGCCGGACACCGGGCTCGGCAGCGACTCGGCCCAGTTCACCGCGCTGATGAGTCAGCTCAAGAGTGCGCTCCCGAGCGGGGACGAGCTGAGCGTCGACACCTACGCGTCCGCCTACCAGGGCGGGGAGATGTGGAACATCTCCAGCCTCGCGTCAGTGGTGGACGCCATCGACGTGATGACCTACGGCCTCTACTCCGGTCCGGACGCGCAGCCCAACGACGCCCTGGCCGGCCCCTACGGGTACACCGACACCTCGGTCGTCAACGACTACCTCGCGGAGATGCCGGCGTCCAAGCTGATCCTGGGCATCCCGTATTACGGGGTGACCTACTCGACCACCAACCCGTCCTTCGGTGCGCCGCTCGCCAACCCTCCGAACGTCACCGACCCCTACTACTCCGCTATCCTGTATGACCTCTCGTCATGTGGTCTCCCGGACCTGACCGAGAACTACGACATCACGTCGCAGACGGCGTGGGCCAGTTGGCAGTCGAACCCAACCAATCCCAACTGCACCACGTACGGTGGGTGGCGCGAACTCTATTACGACAGTACGCAGTCTCTGGAGGCCAAGTACCAGCTCGTCGACACCGACCGGCTGCGGGGCATCGGCATCTGGGCGCTCGGGATGGACAGCGGTAGCGATGACTACTGGAACGCCATAGCCGGCGGGTTCGACGACGGAGGCGGATACACCCTCGACGCCTACGGCGGGGTCCACCCCATCGGCGACTCGCCGCCGGTCGACGCAACCGGCTACTGGCCGGGCTGGCAGATCGCCAAGGCCATCCAGATGAACCCCTGCGACACGGCCGGTCAGTACTCCGGCTGGGTCATGGACGGCTTCGGGGGCCTCCACCCGTTCGCTGCCGCCGGCACCCCCATGCCCGCCGTCCCCGACACCACCGGCTACTGGCCGGGCTGGTCGATCGCCAATGACTTCGTCGCCTTCTGCATCACCGTGGGCGGGGTCCAGCACGCGGCCGGCTGCGTCCTCGACGGCTTCGGCGGTCTCCACCCCTGGGCCGATTCGAGCGCGGTCATCGGCGACGTGTCCTGCAACGGCACCGGCTACTGGCCGGGCTGGGACATCGCCACCAAGATCGCGGTGATCCCGGGCACCGACCAGGGCTACGTGATGGACGGCTTCGGGGGGCTGCATCCCTTCGACGGTGCCCCCTACTACAACCCGTCCGGCTACTGGCCGGGCTGGGAGATCGCCGCTGGTGTGGTGGCCACCGCCAACGGCGGCTACACGGTGGACGGCTTCGGGGGCATCCACCCCTTCGGCAGCGCCCCGGCGATCAGCCCCAGCGGCTACTGGCCGGGCGTGGACATCGTGCGCGGCATCGCCGCGGCCTCCGGAGGCACCGGCGTCTACACCCTGGACGCCTACGGCGAGGTCCACCCCGCCGGCGGCGCACCCACCCTCTGGGTGAGCGGCTACTGGCCGGGCTGGAGCATCGTCGTCGACGTCGTCAGCGCCCCCTGACTCCGCCGCCGGAGTGGCTTCACGGCGCCCCCTCGCGGCTCCCTCAGGCGCTGAGGCATCACCACCTGAGCCTCGGCATTGCCCGCCGTCGCGATTCGGTAACAGCCGGTGACAAGCGCGTCACAGCTTGCTAGCTTCCCCTTGGATGCCCACACCCAACCCCCGCGCGGGGGCACCCCGTCGGCCCCTCCGGGCCGTTCCCCTACTCGTCGTCGCCCTGCTCGCCCTGAGCCCGCTCGGGGCTGCCGCCACGGACTGGCCCACCTACCACGGGGACAACACCCGTCAGGGCGACGACTCCTCCGACCCCGGCCTCTCCAGCCCGGTGCCCGCCTGGACGTCGGCGGAGCTGGACGGCGCCGTCTACGGTTCCCCGCTCGTGGTCGGTGCCCAGGTCGTCGTCGCCACCGAGAACAACACCGTGTACTCGCTGGACGCCTCGGATGGCGCGGTGGAGTGGTCCACCCATCTCGGGACGCCACGCACCACCGCGATCGAGTGCGGCGACATCAACCCCCAGGGGATCACCAGCACCCCGGTCATCGACGGCGGCAACGTCTACGTGGTCGCCAACATCCAGACCGGCTCCTCCAGCTTCTACTTCGACCTGGTCAGCCTCAGCCTCAGCACAGGGGCGGTGAACTGGCAGGCGAACATCGACCCGCCGGACAACAGCAACCCGTCGGGCATCACCTGGAGTGACGAGGCCATCACCATGGAGGACCGCGGCGCCCTGCTGGTGACGGACGGGCGGGTGTTCGTGCCCATGGGCGGCAACGACGGGGACTGCGGCGACTACCACGGGTACGTGGTCAGCTTCCCTGAGACCGGCCCACCGGCGAGCGTGGCCTGGTGGGCGTCGAGCGAGGTGGTGCCGGGCGACAACCAGGGGGCGGACTGGTCCACCGGGGGGCTGTCCGAGGACGCCGCTGGCTACATCTACGCCAGCACCGGCAACAGCAACCAGGACAGCTCCACCGACACCTACGACTACGGTGACGGGGTGATCAAGCTCGACCCCGACAACCTGGCCCCGGGTGCCCCCGTCGACTACTTCGCGCCCAGCAACTGGTACCAGCTCAACGCCGACGACGCCGACCTCGGCTCCACCGCTCCCCTGCAGCTCCCCAACGACCGCATCTTCATCGTCGGCAAGGGCGGAACCGGGTACCTGCTCAACAGCACCGACCTCGGCCACATCGGCGGGCAGGTCGCCGAGCACCAGGTCTGCCATGCGACCTCGGACGCCGCCTTCGGCAGCCTCGCCTACGCCGACGGCACCGTCTTCGTGGGCTGCAGCGACGGCATGGCGGCGGTCCAGATCGCGAGCAGCAACGACGACTTCTCGCCCCTCTGGTACAACACCACCAACGTCGCCAACCATCCCCCCACCGTCGCCGGCGGGTTGGTGTGGTCGGTGAGCTCGGGGGGCGACCAGCTGCTCGGCTTCTCGACGACCACCGGCGAGCTGGAGCAGGTTCTCTCGATCAGCGGCTCCACCCACTTCACCACCCCGACTGCGGCCAACGGCCAGCTCTACGTCGCCGGCGGCGAGTATGTGAACGCCTTCGCCAGCGTCCCTCCCCCTCCGGTCAACGGCATCACCCTTGACGGCTACGGCGGTGTCCACCACTTCGGCTCGGTGGCCGCGCCGACGGGGAATGGCCCCTACTGGCCCGGCTGGACGATCGCCACCGGCCTCGCGGTCTGTCCCGATCACACGGGCGGCTACGTCCTCGACGGCTTCGGCGGGGTCCACCCCTTCGGGGCCGCCCCCAGCCTCGCGACCACGGCGTACTGGCCCGGCTGGGACATCGCCAACGGGATCGCGGTCACCAGTGACTGCTCCGGCGGATATGTCCTCGACGGCTTCGGCGGCGTCCATCCCTTCGGTGACGCCCCGCCGGTCACCGTGACCGGCTACTGGCCGGGCTGGGACATCGCGGTGGCCATCGTTCTGCGGCCCGACGACCGGAGCGGCTGGGTCATGGACGGCTTCGGAGGCCTCCATCCCTTCGCCGCGGCCGGGACGGCGATGCCTCCCAACCCCGCCAACGGCCCGTACTGGCCAGGCTGGGACATCGCCCGTGGGTTGACCCTGGCCGACGCGGGAGGTGGCTACGTCCTCGACGGCTTCGGTGGCGTACACGCCTTCGGCGACGCCCCACCGGTCACCGCTACCGCCTACTGGCCCGGCTGGGACATCGCCAACGCGATCAGCGAGTACAGCTCGAGCCCGCCTGCCGGCTACGTGCTCGACGGCTTCGGGGGGCTGCATGCCTTCGGCGCCGCCCCTCCCGCCGCGGCACCCGCCTATCTGCCCGGGCAGGACGTCTTCCGCGCGCTGGGTGTCACCACCTGACCTCTCGCATCCGCTCGCAGGCCAGAGCAGGCGGCTAGTCTACGGGGCCAATGGCCCGCATCCCGTTCCCACAGCTACCCGGAGGCCCCGAAGTCGCCGTCAGAGTCCTGGTCGCTCGCGATGCCTGACCACCGGCGCGACCTGGCGATGGCCCTCACCTATTACGCCCCCTATGTCAGCGGCCTGAGCGACGCCGCTCGTGCGATCGCGGAGGGCCTGGCCGGGCGAGGCTGGCGGGTGACCGTGGTCGCCACCCGGCATCAACCCGACCTGCCGGCCCGGGAGACCCTGAATGGCGTCGACGTCGTCCGCACACCTGTCATCGCGCGCATCGGCAAGGGGACCGTCAGCCCTGCCTTCGTGCCCGCCGCCGCGCGGGCGGCGGGACGGAGCCGCGCCCTCCTCCTCCATCTCCCGCTGCTCGAGGCCGGGCTGATCGCCAGCCTGGTCCGGCGGACGCCGATCGTGACGATGTACCAATGCGATGTCTCCCTGCCGGCGGGGCTGGCCAACCGAGGCCAGACCGCCGTGATCGATCTCTCGTCGCGCGTCGCCTGCCGGCGAAGCCGGGCGGTCGTCGCCTCCAGCGCCGACTACGCTCAGGCCTCCCGCATCAGCACGTCCCTGCTTCCCCGTCTTCGGGTCATCCCCCCGCCCTGCCGGCTCCGTTCCGGGGGCAAGCCCGCCTTCCGGGACACGCCCGGCCTCCATGTGGGTTTCCTCGGCCGCCTTGTGGAGGAGAAGGGAGTCGAGTACCTGGTGGAGGGCTTTCGGAGGCTCACCGACCCCGCCGCGCGCCTTCTGCTCGCCGGCGACTTCGCCGCGGTGGCGGGCGGGTCCGTAGTCGAGAGAGTGCGACAGGGAGCTGCCGGCGACCCGCGGATCCGGCTGCTCGGCTTCCTCCCCGATGCGCAGGTTGCGGACTTCTATGCGTCGATCGACGTCCTGGTGCTGCCCTCGATCAACCCGCTGGAGGCCTTTGGCATCGTCCAGGCCCAGGCCCTGATGCTCGGTATCCCGGTGATCGCCAGTGACCTCCCCGGGGTCCGGGTCCCGCTCACCGAGGTCGACCTCGGAACCCTGATCCCCCCCCGGGATGCCGCCGCCATCGCCGGAGCCCTCTCAGCCCCGCTCCCCGCCGCCCGGCAGAGACAGACGGCCTCGGTGCGGGCCCGGGAGCTGTGGATGGCCGATGCCGTCGTCGAGAGAAACGCCACCCTGCTGCGCGAGATCGGCGGCATGGACCCCGCAGGCGCTCAGAGCTTCGGGCCGTAGATCGCGACCAGGGCGACGCCGATCCAGAGCAGCGCCGCCAGCTGGGTGGGCCGGTCCCGGAGCAGCACCTCCTCGGGCTGGCCGCCCTCGCGGCGGGTCTCCATGAGCAGCGTGTAGCGGAAGACGCCGTACACGGCGAACGGGATGGTGAGGATCAGAGCGTGGTGCGCCTGACCCTGGGCCGAGAAGAACGTGTACAGGCAGTACGAGAAGAGCGTCCCCAGCATCGAGGCGCTGAGGAACTGGTGCAGCGACGCGGCGGTGTACTCGCCGAGGACGGGCCGGTGGGTCTGGGCGTTGTCCCCGAGCAGGACCAGCTCGTTGTACCGCTTGCCGAAGCCGAGGAAGAGGGCGAGGAAGAGGCTGCAGAGGAGCAGCCACTCGCTGGGGACGACGGGGGCGGCGGCAGCCCCGGCTCCCACCCGGAGGACGTAGCCCGCCGCGAGCACGATGACATCGAGGATCGCGACGTGCTTCAGCCACGCCGAGTAGGCGAGGGTGGACACCACGTAGGCGAGCAGCAGGCCATCGGACTCCAGGGACGCGGCAAGCCCGACCAGCAGGCTTCCAGCCAGCAGCACCACCGCCACCGCCGCGGCCGGCCCGACGGCCAGCCTCCCGGCGGCGATCGGGCGGTGGCGCTTGCGCTCGTGGAGCCGGTCCGCGTCCCGGTCTGCGATGTCGTTGACGAAGTAGAGACCGCTGGAGGCCAGGCAGAACGCGGCGAACGCCAGCGCCGTCCTCCCCATAGCGCCAAGCCCGAATGCGCCACCGAAAACGGTGGGCACGAGGACGAAGCCGTTCTTGACCCACTGGCGCGGGCGCGCGGTCTGGAGCAGGTCGAGAGCCAGGCTCCGCGGGCTGCCCTTCCTGACCCCTTCGGGCCGGCCGACCAGCTCGCCGGCCGCCGTCCCCTCGTCGACCAGCCTGCCGCCGGTGGTCGCGCTCATTGGACCAATGAGTGTACGCGGAGATCCCGGGCGGCTCCCGGCCCCACAGCCGAGGCCGCCGCCTCCTCCTCTGATCTCGACGAAGGGTGCAGGGGAATGAGCCGCCGGACGATCAGGCCCACCGCCGCGCCGAGTGCCAGGCCGGCGAGGACGTCGCTCAGATGGTGCAACCCGGTCTGAACCCGGGACCAGGCGACCGCCACGGCCAGCAGCCCCAGCGGCGCTCTCCAGCCCGGCATCCCGTCGGAGAGGAGGAGGGCCCCCGCTGCCGCCGACGCGGCGTGGCCCGACGGGAAGGAGGTGCTCGGCGGGCGGCGGGCGCGGAATCTGAGCGGCACGTGCGCGTCAGGCCTCCCACGCCGCGTGGTGCGTTTGACCAGACCCTCGACCACCGCGGACTGGATGCCGATGGTGATGAGCGCCCGGGACGCCGCGCTGCGCCCCCCCTCGCGATCGGTGAGCGCTCGGACGGCGGCGATGGCGGCCCAGACCTTTCCGCGATCGGCGGCCGAGGAGAGCAGGTGCGCCGTGGAGTCGAGGGCGCCGCTGCGGCGACGCGCGACCCACGCCTCAACGGCCAGATCCGTCGCCTGCACCCGTCGCCCCAGGCCGCCAGGAGCTCGTCCGGGGGCGGGTGTCGCCACGGGTCTTGCGGTCACCGGCGCACTCCTATGGGAGGATGACGAACGTGTAACAGGGCGCCCGCCTACCGTTCCCGCCGGCGCAACGTTCGACACCCTTCCTACGATGGTCCATTCTCTCCGTTCCCCCCGACAGATCGCGGCCGTGGCCGCCATCATCCCAATCCTGGGGTTGGCCTTTGCCAGCTCCGTCGGAGCCGCGGCCGCCGGCCCGGCGACCCTGCAGCCCAGCTGGAGCTTCAGCACCGGCGCCACCAGCGCGGTCAGCCCGGCCTGGGGGGCGCAGCCATACGCGGGCGCGGCCGTCGGCGACCTCTTCGGCAACGGGCAGGACGAGGTGGTGGCCGCCTTCCCCAACGGGAGCGTGTACGTCTTCAACTCCAGCGGGCAGGTGATGCCCGGCTGGCCCATCAACGTCGGTGAGGCCGTCGACACCACCCCGACGCTCGCCGACCTCCACGGCGACGGCCGTCTCGAGATCCTAGTCACCTCCCAGAACGGCTACGTCTACGCCTGGAACGGCAATGGCTCCACCGTCCCCGGCTGGCCGGTGTTCGCCGGCTACGGCTCGGCGGAGTCCGGCGGGGTGTTCCACCCCGGCTTCCTCGGCGGCGTCGCCGTGGGCGATCTCTTCGACAACGGCCAGCAGGAGGTCGTGGCGTCGAGCCTCGATCACTTCCTGTACGCATGGAACTCCAGCGGTCAGCTGCTGCCAGGCTTCCCCGTCGCGCTCTGGGACAGCGCGGTCCAGACGCCGGCCCTCGTGAACCTGGACGGGAACGGGCAGCTGTGGATCATCGCGGGCGGCGACTCCATCCCGAACGACTGGGGGACGGCCGCCTGGTACGCCATCCCCAACACCGGTTGCTCGACCCCCAACGCGACCCTCTCCGGCTGTGACCACGCCGGCTGGCCCATCTACCAGAACGAGGTGACCTGGTCATCGCCGGCCGCGGGCAACCTCGGTGCCAACGGCGTGACCGAGGTTGTCGCGGGGACCGGCCACTTCTACAGCCAGACCCTCGGTCCGGCCAACCGCGGCGCCTACCTGCGCATCCTCACCCCGCCGGGCGGGACGCTCGCCACGCTGTCCACGGCTGGCGACGACTTCGGCTCGCCGGCGATCGGCAGCCTGAATGGCGGCAGCAGCCTCGACATCGCCGAGCAGGACGAGAACTCGGACGTCTACGTCTGGGGGTCGAGCGGCAACCTCCTGTGGAGTGGCAGCGCGGCCTGGAACTACCCGGTGAGCGCCCTTGGAAGCCCCGCGATCGCGCCGGTCGGTGGCGGCTCCAACGGCGTCTGGACCCCGGGCAGCGGCTACATCTACGCGTGGAACGCCTCGGGGAGCATCGTCGACCAGGCCAACATCGGAGCTGGGAATATTGCTTTCGCGGCGCCGACGGTCGCCGACCTCGGCACCGGCCAGCTCTTCATGATCGACACCTACGAGAGCGGGAGCGCCTACGAGATCAGCGCCTTCGCCATCCCGGGAACCTCGACGGACGCCATCCCGGTCAACTCCTGGCCCACCTTCCATGGCAACAACCAGCACTCGGGCGGCGTGGTCCCGATCGCCACCGTGACCTCGATCAACGGTGGCGCCTCCATCACCCACACCAGCTTCACCGTCTCGTGGGCCCCGGAGGGCAACGTCGCGGCGACCAGGTACCACCTCTGGGTCTACCAGGCCGCGCTGGGATGGGACCTGTACACCACGACGAGCGCCACCTCCGCGACCTTCACCGGAGTGCCGGGGGACACGTACAACTTCTTCGTCGACGCTTACAACCAGAACGGCTCCGCCGACCTGACCAAGGTCGCCCAGGCCACCGCGACCATCCCCGCCAGCGCGACCCCGGCGAGCGCGCTCCCCTTCGGCGCCATGTACGGCCTCGACGCCTATGGCCAGCTGGGGCCCGAGTCCTCGCCGCTCGTGCCCCCGGCGGGACCGATGTGGCCGGACTGGAGCATTGCCAAGGCGGTCGCGGTAGACCCCTACAACCCGGAGGACGGGCAGATCCTCGATGGCTACGGCGGCCTGCACGCGGTCGGCAGCGCCCCGACAGCGACGGGCGGCCCCTACTGGCCCGGATGGACCATTGCCGTTGACGTGGCGGTCATTGCCGGCAGCAAGGGCGCCAGCGGCTACGTGCTCGACGGTTTCGGAGGTATCCACCCGTTCGGCGGCGCCCCGCCCGTGGACGGGACCGGCTACTGGCCGGGCTGGGATATCGCCATCAAGATCGTGCTCATCCCCGGCACGGACACGGGGTACGTGCTCGACGGCTTCGGCGGCATCCACCCCTTCGCGCCCGCCGGCACCCCGATGCCCGCGGTCGGGGCGACCACCGGGTACTGGCCGGGGTGGCTGATCGCCCGGGACATCGCCGTCTGCCCGGGCGGCGGGGGCGGCTACGTCCTCGACGGCTTCGGCGGCATCCACGGCTTCGGCAGCCAGGCCAGCAAGTACCCGACCAACTCCGCCTACTGGCCGGGCTGGGACATCGCCCGGGGTCTCGTGGTCACGGGCGCTGACTGCCAGAGCGGCTACATGCTGGACGGCTTCGGCGGTGTCCACCCCTGGGATTCCAACGGCGCCAACGGGACGAGCACGGCGCCGCAGGTCCAGAGCCCGCTCTACCTCCCGGGCCAGGACGTCTTCGTCTCGCTGGCCGCCGGTAGTCCGCCGACCTGATAGCCGGCCCGCGCGGCTCCGCTGGGATGGCCTGGCGGAGCCGCGCCCGAGCCAGTGCTCAGCCGGTGCGCCCGAACCACGCGCGCAGCTTGCCGAGCACCCGATCGCGCCACAGCGCCAGCACCGCTCCGACCACCACCAGCACGAAGCCGATCACGAGCGCCACGGGCCAGACGCCGGCACCTCCTGAGCCATGGGCGCCGGCGGTCGAGGCGTTGGTGAGCGGCGTGGCCGTGGCACTGGGAACCGGAGCGATGACGATCACCGGGCTGGCCGAAGCGCTCGGCGAGGGGCTCGGGGTCGCGCTGGGAGTGGGGGTGGGAGTCGCCGTCGGCGTCGGGGTGGAGCTCGGAGTGGGCGGTGCGACCGCCGTGAGCACCACGTCATTGCCCGCACCACCGTGGTAGGTGATGGTGAAGTACGTTCCACCCTGCTGGAACACGGCGCCCTGAGGGAGCCCGGCGAAGTTGCCCGTCACCGGGGACCCGGAGGTGTTGTGGATGATGGTGAAGGACGTCCCGAGAGCCGGCGTGTAGTCGAGCGTGACCACGAGGGACGTCGCCGGCACGATGGTCACCACGCCAGAGGCGTCGACGGCCGAGTAGTCCGACGCGGAGTTGATCTGGGTCGCGAAGCTTCCCCCGGCCAGGCTCAGGCTGCCCACGCTGAGCGTGGTGGCCGGCTGGCTACCCCTACCGTACCGGGGTGGACGTAGCCGACCGCACCGGCCGAGCCGACGTCGCCGACAGTCGCGGCGCCGCTCAGGGTCGAGAGGGCCGTGCTTGCATCAACCGTCACCGCTCCACTGCCGAGAGGGCTGGCCCATCCACGTATGAGAGGGCCGGGCCCATCCACGTAGTCGATGTTCTGCTGGTTCCCTGCGGAGGCGGCGCTGTCTCCAGGAGCCGTCTCCAGGATGGTCCCCCCACTGTACGTGCTGACCCCATCGATCACGGATTCGCACCCGCAGCCGGCCGCGATCGTCAACTGGTACGGGCCCGTGATCGCACCGTTGAGTGAGCACCCCAGATACGTGAAGATCGTGGCGTCGCCCGTCAGGGTGATGGGGCCGTCCACCGTGGCCTGGTCCTCACAGTCGAGCGCGCCATGTGCAGTGTAGACACCGGCGGAGAGCTCCGTGCCGTTCGGAAGACCGCTCCCGGCGAGCGAGATCGGATTGCTCACCGATTCCTCGCCAGCCATGACCAGCGTGCCGCCTTGCTCGACCGTCACGCCGCCGTTGCCCAGGGCTCCGGGGTTGTCCACCACCGCCGCCCCGCCCGTGTCCACGGTGACCCCGACGAACCCGGGGCTGCCGAAGGTGTTGGCAGCGCCGGAAGGCGTCCATGGGTATGGGCCGAGCACTGCCTGGCCCTGATCCGGCACGCTGATGGTCCCGGGGCCCGAGACCATACCGGTGAAGACGGCATAGCCGCTCACCGTCGTGGCCCCCTGGAGGACGACCGGGTTCTCCAAGACGACGGAACCTGCTGGGATGCTTTCACTGCCACTGCCACCCGTGGCGCTGGCCGTGATCGCGGCTGAGCTGGCGGAGAATGCGAGGGACTGGCCGGTGATCACCAGTTCATCGGAGGCCGAGGTGGTGACGGTGATGCTGCTCACCACCAGGCCCGAGATGTCGTCGTTGGTCGTGAGTGTTCCCGATGGCGTGAAGCAGAGGACCTGTGGCGACCCGAGCGCTGGCGCCTGGCCCGACGACCAGTTGCTCCCCAGCGACCAGTTGCCGCCGCTGTCGGGACCACTCCAGGTGTTGCAGCCGTCGGCGGCGACCCGGCTCGGTCCTGCGATAAGCAGCAGGCCCGCCCCGGCCAGCACCACACCGCACGCCCAGCACAGCCGCCGGCGCATCCGCCGGCGCGATCTGTACGTCACCGCCACTCCCCCCAGGAACCGCCGCTCAGACGAGCTGCCCGTGCAACGCGGCCACGGTGGCCGACGCTACGCGCGGGAGGCTGCCTCCGGCTACCCCAGCTCGAGGCGCTCGATCCGGCCCTCGCGGTAGTCGACGGTCGCGCTCAGGTGGTGGCTCAGCGGCCCGGCGGGTACCGGCGCGAGTGCCGGTCCCCAGACCACCCCGTCATCGGCGACCTCCAGCTCGACATCCACCTCGTCGGCATCGTCCTCCCGCCAGTAGGCGGCGGTGACGCAGCGCTCCCCGGCGTCCTCCAGCGAGGAGGCCGCCCGGCCGATCAGGTGATAGGTCTCGGGGTCGCTGCGGACGGCATCCAGGGCCTCCCGATCGAGGTACTCGAGCCGGGGCTGGTGGAGGGTGTCCAGCCGGGCGAGGTCGCTGAGCAGCCGGCTGAGCAGCTCCGACACCCGGGTCGTCTCCGAGGCCCGGACCGCGGCATCCTTGTTCCAGCCCGCGTCGCGCGCCGGCTCCACATGGATGAAGGTCACCATCCACTCTCCCCGCCGGGCGCGGCGACGGCCACCCTCCGGCCGATGCATGATAGCCGAGTTCGGCGTGATCCGTCCCAGGTCCCCGGGACACCTGATGATCCCCTCGATCCGCCGCCTACACTGGCTCGGCGTGGAGCCCACCGGCCTCGACGATGCGGCCCCGGGAGATCAGCCGGACGCCGTCCATCGGGAGCACGACGGGGCGCGACGGGTGGCCGCCAGGGTGGGCTGGGTCGCCCTCGGCCTGCTGCTCGCTGTGGCGATCACACGGCTCGGCAAGCAGGTCCCCCTCAACTCGGACCAGGCGAGCTCCGCGCTCGAGGGCTGGGCGCTGGCCCACGGCAACCTCATGCTCAGCGGCTGGACCCTCCCCGCCGACAGCTTCTTCACCAGCAAGCTCCCGCTCCTGGCGCTCCTGGAGAGGGTTCAGGGCCTCACCCCGGACGTCGTGTCCGAGGCCTCGGGCCTGCTCGGCGCCGGCATCGTGCTGGCCGCGGTCTGGCTGGCCGGAGGCCGGTATCGGGGCGGCACCCGGGCCCTGGTCATGCTGGTCACCGGCACCCTGCTCACCGCGCAGACGGTGCTCATCCCGGGTGGCGCGAACTCCTTCCCGGCCGGGCAGATGCTGCCCGCCGGCAGCGACCACGCCGCCACCCTGCTCCTGCTGCTGATCGCCTACCTCGCCCTGCAGGGGGTGCGGGGGTCCCGCGTGTGGTGGGTGATCGTCTGGCTGGCGCTCGCGGTGGCCAGCGTGGGCGACCCGCTCGCCATCGTGGTGGGCGGGGGGTCGATCATCGTGGTCGCAGGGCTGGACCTGGCCGTGCGGCGGCGCGAGGGCACCGGGCGGAACGCGGCGCTGATCGTGGTCGGTCTCACCTCAGCCCTCGCCATCCCGCTCTCCTGGTGGGGGATCCGGCAGCTGGGCGGGTTCACCGCGGCGCCCCTGCTCGGGAGCGGGTACGGGTTTCCGGCGCCAGTCTCCTCCCTGAGCCACAACCTCTCGGTCGGAGGCCGGGCCCTGCTCACCGTGTTCGGGGCGGACGTCGTCGATCAGCCGGCCGGCCTCGCCTGGGCGTCCCTGCTGCTTCACCTCTGCGGCCTCGTTCTGGTGGTGGCGGTCCTGCTCCTGCTGCTCCGGCCCCGGCGCTGGCTCCGGCTCGACCTCGTCTCCCGGGTCCTGGTCGTGGGGATGCTCCTGGACCTCGCCGCCTACCTGATCGGCCAGCAGGCCACCGACCTGACCTCGGCGCGCTACCTGCTTCCCTTCCTGGGCTTCGGCGCCGTCCTGGCCGGGCGGGAGGGGGTGCCCCGGCTGCTGGCGCGCCGGCAGCGCCTCTCCCTCGCTCTGCTGGTGGTGAGCGCTGCCTACGCCGGGGTCTTCGCGGCCGGGGCGGTCACCGCCCAGCCGGCTCCGCCGCCGCTCCAGCCGGTGACCTCGTGGCTGGCGGAGCACGGGGCCACCCACGGTCTCGGCACCTACTGGGACGCCAACGTGGTCACCCTGAGCACGCGCGGGGCGATCGCGGTGCGCGCCGTCGAGAGAACGCCCGACGCGGTGACGCCGTTCCTCTGGCACGCCACGGTGTCGTGGTACGGCGCCGGCAACCGCGCCACCTTTGTCCTCCTCGACCGGACCGACACCGCCGACCGGAAGGCCATCGAGAGGACCCTGGGCACGCCGTCCGAGATCGCGACGGTCGGGGACACCACGATCCTGCTCTGGCCGGGAAACGTCATGGGGAGCCTCTCACCGCCCTGAGGACGGCCCGCGCCACCCGGCTCGAGGCGGGCCCCGCCGTCCGCCTAGACTGATTCGCCATGGAGCCCATGCGAGTCGATCGCGCGCCTCGGTCTCCGGAGCAGGCTGGCGTCCTCTACCTCGACCACGCCGCCACCACCCCCCTCGACCCCGCGGTGCGGGCGGCGATGCTGGCCTGGCTGGGGGAGCGGTTCGGGAACCCCTCCTCGGTCCACCGGTACGGCCGCCTGGCCCGGGCCGCGGTCGACGCGGCGCGCGATCGGGTGGCCGCCGCCGCCGGATGCGCCTCCCGGGAGGTCATCTTCACCTCGGGGGGCACCGAGGCCGACAACCTCGCCCTCCGCGGCGTGCTGGAGCGCTGGGGCCCGGAGCGCGGGCGCCACCTCGTGGTCAGCGCCGTCGAGCACGAGGCGGTCCTCACCACCGCCCGGGAGCTCGCCGAGGCCGGAGCCGCCGCGCTCACCGTGGTCGACTGCGACCGCTGCGGCCGGATCGATCCGGCAGCGGTGGCGGCGGCGGTCCGGCCCGACACCGTCCTGGTGTCGGTGATGCTCGCCAACAACGAGGTGGGGACGGTCCAGGACGTCCCGGCGCTCGCCGCCGCAGTTCACGCCCGCAGCCCCCGGACCCTGGTGCACACCGACGCGGTCCAGGCCCTGGGAAAGCTCCCTCTCGGCCTCGAAGCCCTCGGGGTCGACCTGCTCAGTCTCAGCGCCCACAAGGCGTACGGGCCCCAGGGGGTGGGTGCGCTGGTAGCGCGCCATGGCGTCTTTCCATCGGCCCAGATGACCGGCGGGGGCCAGGAGCGCGGGCGCCGCAGCGGCACCGAGAACGTCGCCGGCATCGCCGGCTTCGGGGTGGCGGCGGAACTGGCCGAGCGGAGGCGGGAAGCCGATGCGCGCCGGCTGTCCGCACTGGCTGGTCGGCTGACCAACCTACTCACCGAGACCGTCACGGGAATCCAACCCACCGGCGATCCGTCCGCGCGGCTTCCCGGCCTCGCCAGCTTCGTGGTCCCCGGGTGCCGCAGCGAGCTCCTGCTGGCCGTCCTCGACGAGCTGGGAGTCTGCGCCTCGGCGGGAAGCGCGTGCTCCAGCGGGGCGCCGACCCCATCGCACGTCCTCGAAGCCATGGGCTTCGGGGAGCTGGGCGGCTGCGCCCTGCGACTGGGGTTGGGTCGCTCCACCACCGAGGCCGACATCGAGGCGGCTGCGGAGCGTGTTGGGCAGGCGGCGGAACGGGTGCATGAGGCGGGCGCTCCCGCCGCTGGAAGGCTCCGCCCTAGGTGGTGACCGCGAGAGCGCGGAAGGCGTCCTGCCCGCCCAGGTACCCCGGGGCCACGGCCGCGGGCGCCCCTCCGAAGGGATGGAGCCCCCCGAAGCCGTCGAGCACATAGCCCGAGGGCGGGCTGGAGCTGTAGGCGCTGATGGCCCGGGCGATGTCCCAGCCCGGCCAGTAGGCGGTGGTCGTCACCGAGGGAGCGTCGCCGAAGGGATGGACGCCCCCGAAGCCGTCCAGCACGTAGCCGCCCCCGGCGTCGTCGAGGGTCACCGCCCGCGCGATGGCCCAGCCCGGCCAGTAGGGCCCACAGGGGATCGCCGGCATGGGCGTCCCGTCGGCGGCGAAGGGGTGGAGGCCTCCGAAGCCGTCGAGGACCCAGCCGCTGCGGTTGTCCGGGCGGAGCACGAGGGCCACCGCGATGTCCCAGCCGGGCCAGTAGCCAGTGCCCGCGACCGGTGGGGCGCTGCCGAAGGGGTGGAGCCCGCCGAAGCCGTCCAGGACGTAGCCGCCACTGCAGTCGCTGGTGACCACGATGCCCCGGGCGATGTCCCAGCCCGGCCAGTAGGCGGTGGTCGTCACCGAGGGAGCGTCGCCGAAGGGATGGATGCCGCCGAAGCCGTCGAGGACGTAGCCGCCGCTGTGGTTGGGGCACAGTGCCATGCCCCGGGCGATCTTCCACCCCGGCCAGAACGGCCCTCCGGAGGTTGAGGTCGGCACAGAGCCGAAGTGGTAGATCCCCCCGAACGCGCTCATGGTGACCCCGTCCACCGGCGGCTGGGGGACGGCGTAGTAAGCCCCCACGGCCATCCGGAGATAGCCGCCGTCATCGTCGCTGACCGTCGAGACGTTGGTGTTGCAGGCGATGCAGCCGCCCAGGGCGTCGGTGGTGGGGACCCCGCCGTTGTTGGTCACCCCGTCGCCGTCGGCATCCGTGTTGGTGGTCTGGCACGCATTCCCGGCACCGAAGAGCACGGCGATCAGGCCGGCGGCGTAGAGGTCGGAGGCATGGCCGATGAAGTACTGGGCGACGTTGTCCTGGTAGTGACCGCAGGTGTTGTTCATCGTCAGGTAGTACTGGTTGCCCTCCGGCACCTGCCACGCCACCTGCGGCAGCCCGGTCCTGGCGTGCAGCTCGGACACCCAGTCCAGGTAACGCTGGAAGTTGGGGAAGACGCGGTTGGTCGGATCCCACCAGCGGTTCACCCCCTGCGTCTCCCACCATCCGGCGTCGTGGTCGTCGACGTCGTTGAAGACCAGGTCCCAGGACCCGGTCGAGGCGAGGAAGGCGGCGGTCTTGTCCGCCTCGGCCGCTGCGTTCACCGTGGAGCTGGCGTCGGAGGCGATGTCGATGCCGCTCGACCACATCGAGGCGTGGACCGCCAGGAGCACATCCGGCGCGTAGAGGTCGCGGAGGTGGATGAGCGCGGCCCCGAAGCCGGCTGCGGTGTTCGGGTATGCGGAGACGCCCGCGTAACCGGAGGCGGCGACGCTGGCCGGGAGCGAGGCGGCGCTCGCGCCTCCGGCGCGCTGCTGCAGGTAGCCCCACAGGTCCGGCTCCACCTGGACGATCACCGTTCCCCCGGCCTGCGCCGAACGCTGCATGAGCAGGGCGAAGCTGGCGTAGTAGCTCGCCATGGTGGTGGGGTCGTTGAGGTTGTTGAAGTCCCGGTCTGACTCGTCCGAGCCGCTGCTCGGCGACGACTGCAGCATCTCGTACCAGCTGAAGACCGGGATGTAGCCGGCGTCGTGGCTGGCGGTCACGTAGTCGACGGCGAACTGCCCGGCGGGCAGGGACAGGTCCTGCCAGGTCTCCCAGTTGCCCGGAGTGTTGACCCCGCCCGAGATGTACTGGTAGCGGTAGGCCCAGGGCACGCCACTATCGGTCATCCAGGAGAGGTCCGAGGGGCCGTTGGCCAGACCGAACTGAAGGCGGTCGGTGGGCAGGGCGGGGGTTCCGGCCGCGCGGGCCTGGGCTCCCGGCAGCGCGGGGAGGACGAGGACCGAGCAGACGGCGAGGGCCAGCAGGAGGCTGCGTCGGGCGGCTCCAGGGATGCCGGACATCCCCGCCGACGCTAATGCGCCGCAGTGATGGTGACGTGACACCGCGGTGACGATGGTGTGGGTGGCGCCATCAGCCCGGACGGCGGCGGCCGCCGCCCTCCCGGGTCAGGCAGGCCACCGGAATCAGGCACTGGGCCGGCCGCGACCCCGGATGGCACCGACCCGCCCCGACCCGGTACAATTCCCGGTATGACGGTCGGGATTTCGGCGCCGGCGTCGTTCAGCATGCGGGTGAGCTCCAAGGCCCACTACGGCCTGCGGATGATGACCGAGTTCGCCAGGTCGTACGGGAAGGGGCCGATGAGCCTCGGCGAGGTGTCCCGGACCGAGCACCTCCCCCTCTCCTACCTCGAGCAGCTCGCCGCCCAGCTCCGCCGCGGCGGCCTGGTCGACTCCACCCGCGGCGTGCACGGCGGCTACCGCCTCACCCGCCACCCCGCCTCGATCTCCGTGCTGGACGTGGTCCGAGTCGTCGAGGGAGAGGTGGCCCCGGTGGAGTGCGTCGCCCACGACTACGTTCCCGGCACCTGCGTCCGGGAGGGGGACTGCGCCTCCCAGACCCTCTGGCGCCGGCTCAAGGCATCGATCGACGCCGTGCTCAGCGAGACGACCCTCCAGGAGCTGGTCGCCGACCGGGCCCTGGCCGACAGCTTCATCCCGCTCCCCCTGCTCTCCGAGAGGGCGGGCCGGGCGGTCGCACACGAGGTGGCCCATGTCTGAGATCGCCCAGGACGAGAGGGCCGTGGCCCCCGGCAACGGCGCGGCTGGGGTGGCCGGCGCCGAGCTCGAGGTCGAGGGCCTCCGGGTCGCGGTCGAGGGCAAGCCCATCCTGGAGGGCGTGGACCTGCGGGTCCCGGTCGGCCAGGTCCACGTGCTGATGGGGCCCAACGGCTCGGGCAAGTCGACGCTCGCCTACAGCCTGATGGGCCACCCCAAGTACCAGGTCACCGGCGGGGCCGCCCGCTTCGACGGCCAGGACCTGCTGGCGCTGACCCCCGACCGCCGGGCCAGGCTGGGCCTCTTCCTCTCCTTCCAGAACCCCATCGCGATCCCGGGCGTGACCACCGTGAACTTCCTCCGCGCCGCGCTCCGTGCCCAGGAGAAGGAGCTCCCGGCCCGCCAGTTCATCGCCCGGCTGGGCGAGGAGATGACGGCGCTCCGGATGGACCCGAGCTTCCGCTCCCGGTACATCAACGACGGCTTCTCCGGCGGGGAGAAGAAGCGGGCCGAGATCCTTCAGCTGGCCATGCTCGAGCCCCGGCTCGCCATCCTCGACGAGCCCGACTCCGGGCTCGACGTCGACGCCCTGCGGATCGTGGCCGAGGGCGTCCTCCGGGTCATGGAGAGGAGCGAGGGACGGATGGGCGTGCTGCTCATCACCCACTACTACCGGATCCTGGAGAACCTGACCCCCGACCGGGTCCACATCATGCACCAGGGCCGGATCGTGGACAGCGGTGGCCCGGAGCTGGCCCACCTCATCGAGCGCGAGGGCTACGACCCCTACATCACGGCGAGCGGCGCGGCGGAATCGGAGGTCACCCCCAGATGACGGTCCAGGCCCACGAGCTGACCAAGGACTACAAGTACGGCTTCCACGACGCCGACGTCTCGGTCTTCCGCACCGAGAAGGGGATCTCGCCGGAGGTGGTCGCGGCCATCTCCGCTCACAAGGAGGAGCCGGAGTGGATGCTCAAGTTCCGGCTCAAGGCCCTGGACCACTTCCTCAAGCGGCCCATGCCGACCTGGGGCGCCGACCTCTCCGGGATCGACTTCGACAACATCTACTACTACATCAAGCCGGTCGACGAGATGGGGCGGAGCTGGGACGAGGTCCCCGAATCGATCCGCAACACCTTCGACAAGCTGGGGATCCCCGAGGCGGAGCGGAAGTTCCTGGCCGGGGTCTCGGCCCAGTACGACTCCGAGGTCGTCTACCACAGCATCCGCGCGGATCTCAGCAAGCTGGGGGTGCTGTTCAGCGACTGCGACACCGGGCTGCGCGAGCACGAGGAGCTCTTCAGGCGCTACTTCGGCACCGTGATCCCGCCCAACGACAACAAGTTCGCGGCCCTGAACAGCGCGGTGTGGTCGGGGGGGTCCTTCGTCTACGTCCCCAAGGGGGTGCGCGTCGAGATCCCGCTCCAGGCCTACTTCCGGATCAACAGCGACAACATGGGCCAGTTCGAGCGGACCCTGATCATCGCCGACGAGGGGTCCTACGTCCACTACATCGAGGGCTGCACCGCCCCCACCTACTCCAACGACTCCCTGCACGCGGCGGTGGTCGAGATCATCGCCGAGAAGGGCGCCCACGTCCGCTACACCACCATCCAGAACTGGTCGGACAACGTCTACAACCTGGTCACCAAGCGCGCCATCGCCAAGGCGGATGCGACGATCGAGTGGATCGACGGGAATCTGGGCTGCCTTGCCAGCGGAACGCGAGTCTTCACCAACAACGACGTCAAGACGATCGAGGAGGTCCGGCCGGGGGACGTGGTCTACAGCCTGACCCCGGAGTTCGAATGGTCCCGGCAGCGGGTGGTCGCGACCAAGGCCAACCCGCCGCGGCAGACCTATCGCATGACCACCGTCGACCACCGCGAGGTCGTGGCCACCGACAACCATCCGTTCCTGGCGCTGCGCAAGGTGGGCCGGTTGAGGTCGGTGCAGTGGCTCCGACTGGACGACATCCACGTGGGCGACGAGATCGCCATCTCGGGGCTGATCCCGGATCACGGCCACCCCTACGAATTGCCGGTAACGCCCCGGCCGATGTGGTCGCGCAATCCTTTCCGGGCACCGGGAGTGACCAATCCCGACCTGATGTGGCTGCTCGGCTTCTACCTGGGCGACGGTCTCAAGGAAGCCGCACGGGTCATCTTCTGCGTCCCCGAGAGCGACCCGGCTGAGCCCCGGATCCATGAGGTTCTAGCCTCGCAGTTCGGCATCGCGACCACGAGCCGTCAGCGCGTTCAGCTGCGGGTCAACTCGGTGGCGCTATGCCGCTTCCTCGACGCCATCGGGTTCGGCGGGAACGCCGTGACGAAGCGACTTCCGGATTGGGTCTACACCCTCCCCTTCGACCAGAAGCGGGCTCTCATCGACGGTTACATCGCCGCCGACGGGCACATCCGGCTCAACCACAAGAACATCTCCCTGACCAGCGTCAACCGTGACCTGCTCGAGGACATCAAGGCGCTGGCTCTGTCATGTGGTCTCAATCCCCTCAAGATCAGCAAGTGGTCGCGGCGAGAGCTCAAGCCGCTCGGAATCGAGGAGAAGCTCTACGAGCACTACTTCCTCTACTTCGGCGAGCACCGTCCGGAGGCGCCCATCTACTTCTCCGAGGTCATGAAGATCGAGGAGGGCGAGGTGGTCCCGACCTTCGACATCGAGGTCGAGGGCTCGGCCAACTTCATTGCCAACGGCGTGGTGGCCCACAACTCCAAGGTGACGATGAAGTACCCGTCGATCTACCTGATGGGCGAGGGGGCCCACGGGGAGGTCCTCTCCGCCGCCTTCGCCGGCACCGGCCAGCATCAGGACGCGGGCAGCAAGTGCATCCACGTCGCGCCCAACACCACCAGCAACGTGGTCAGCCGCTCGATCTCCAAGGGGCGCGGCCGCACCTCGTACCGCGGCCACATCAGGGTCCTGCCCAAGGCGACCAACGTGAAGTGCAACGTCCGCTGCGACGCCCTGCTCCTCGACGAGGAGTCGCGCAGCGACACCTACCCCTACATGGACATCGAGAACCCCGACGTCACCTTCGGTCACGAGGCCACCGTGTCCAAGGTCGGCGAGGACCAGATCTTCTACCTCCAGTCGCGGGGCATCGACGACCAGCAGGCGACGGCGCTCATCGTCAACGGCTTCTTCGAGCCCTTCGTCAAGGAGCTGCCGATGGAGTACGCGGTCGAGCTCAACCGCCTGCTGGCGCTCTCCATGGAGGGCGCGATCGGGTGATGGCAGCTCGCAGCGGGCGGTGCCGCCCAGCGACGGCGGGGCGCGTCATCGTAGGGGGGCTTGCGCAGGCGCGAGCTGCAATCGCGCCGAGCACGAGGCGCGGACAGCAGAGCTGTCCGACGCCGGTCCCCCCGCAGAGGATGCGCGCCGCCGTCGCCGCCCCGCGACCCGCACCATGACCGACGTATCGACGGTCGCCGGCACCGTCAGCCGGGAGACCCTGGAGGCGCGTCTGGCCGCGAGCCCGGGGTGGCTCGCCGACCGCCGCACCGCCGCCTGGGACGCCTTCACCGCCCTGCCGGCGCCGTCCTCGGCGCGCGACGAGGACTGGCGGCGCACCGACATCTCCAAGCTCCACCTCGACCGCTTCGGCCCTGCCGGGCCGGCGGCCCCCGAGCTGCTCGAGCTCGCCCGGGGCCGCCACGCGGCGGCGCTCCCCGGAGCCGCGCTCGTCGTCTGCGGTCCCGACGGGTCCACCACCGTGGACAACGCCGAGTCCCTGCTCGCCCAGGGGGTGATCGTCTCCTCGCTCGAGGAGGCCGCCGAGCGCCATCCCGAGCTGGTCCGGCGCGGCCTGGCGGGGATCGGGGTCGGCGAGTCCTACTTCACGGCCATATGGAACGCCCTCTGGCGGGGCGGCGCCTTCGTCCACGTCCCCGCCGGGGTCCAGGCGATGACCCCGGTCTGGATCAGCCAGCCGGCGGCCGGGGGTGACCAGGGCTGCTTCCCGGCCACGGTGGTGGTGGTCGACGAGCACGCCTCGCTCACCCTGGTCGAGGACCTCGCCGGCCCGGCGGACCAATCCCCCCGCCTCTCGGTGGCCGTCACCGCCCTCCAGCTCGGCGCCGAGGCCCGTCTCGACGACATCCCGGTGCAGCAGCTTCCGCCCGACACCTGGCACGTCGCGCTCCGCCGCGCCACCTGCGGCGCGGCAGCGCGCTACCGCCTGCTGGGCGCGACCCTCGGGGCCCGCGTCCAGAAGGCGTACTGGGACGTGATCCTGGAGGGGCGGGGATCCGAGGCGGACATCTTCGCGGTCTGCTTCGCGGATGCCCACCAGCACATCGACCACCAGTCGCTCCAGCTCCACCGCGGTCCCGACACCCGGAGCAACCTCCTCCTCAAGGTCGCCGCCCGCGACCACGCCGAGAGCGTCTACGGCGGCCTCATCGACGTCGAGCCGCGGGCCATCCACGCCGACGGCTACGTGGTCAACCGCAACCTGCTGCTCAGCCACGGGGCCAGCGCCAGCGGCGTCCCCCGGCTCGAGATCAAGGCCAACGACGTCCGCTGCGGCCACGGCACGACGGTGGGCCACGTGGACGACGAGGAGCGCTTCTACCTGATGGCCCGGGGCATCCCCGCGAACGAGGCCGAGAGGCTGGTGGTCCGCGGCTACTTCGCCGACGTCCTGGACCGCGTCCCCATCGAGACGGTTCGGGAGTGGCTGGTCGCGCTGCTCGACGCCGAGATCGGGGATGGGACCCCCCTCGACGCCACCGAGGCGGGATCGTGATGGTGGGCGAATGGGTCATCGTGGCCCGGACGACCGACATCCCCCCCGGCCACGCGGCGCGCGTCGAGATCGAGGAGGTCCCGGTCGCCATCTTCAACGTCGAGGGCGAGCTCCACTGCGTCGACGACACCTGCACCCACCAGGAGGCCTCGCTCTCCGAGGGCGACCTCGACCTGGAGCGCTGCGCCATCGAGTGCCCGCTCCACGGCTCGGCCTTTGACCTGCGCACGGGTGACCCCATCACCCTGCCCGCGGTAGAGCCGATCCGGGTCCACCGGGTGGAGGTCAGCGATGGCATGATCCGGGTCGCCCTCAGCGATTGAATCAGCATGGCTGCGACCATCGACCCCGCCACCGCCCCGCCCCTGGACCTGGAGCGGCTCCGCGCCGACTTCCCGATCCTGGAGCGCGAGGTCAACGGCCACCGGCTCATCTATCTGGACTCGGCGGCCACCTCCCAGAAACCGAATCAAGTTCTAGACGCGATCGACCATTACTATCGGACCAGCAACGCCAACGCCCACCGCAGCGTGCACCGGCTGGCCGCCGAGGCCACCGAGCTCTTCGAGCGGGCCCGCGCCCGTGTCGCCGCCTTCATCGACGCCGCCCCCGAGGGCGTGGTCTTCCTGCGCAACACCACCGAGGCGCTGAACCTGGTTGCCAGCTCCTATGCGCGTGAGCTGCTCCAGCCGGGTGACCGGGTGGTGCTCACCCTGATGGAGCACCACAGCAACCTGGTGCCCTGGCAGCTCGCCGCCCAGCGGGCCGGGCTCCGGCTCGCCTTCATCGGGGTGACCGACGAGGGCCGGCTCGACCTCTCCGACCTCGACGAGCTGCTCAGCCCGCCCACCCGGCTGCTGAGCGTCACCCAGCAGTCCAACGTCCTGGGTACCGTCAACGACGTGGCGGCGCTGGCCGCCGAGGCCCACCGGCGCGGCGTCCTGGTCTGCGTCGACGCCGCCCAGGCGGTGCCCAGCATGCGGGTCTCGGTGCGGGAGCTGGACGCCGACTTCTACGCCTTCTCCGGCCACAAGATGTGCGGTCCGATGGGGATCGGGGTGCTCTGGGCCCGCCCTGAGCTGCTGGAGCGGATGCCGCCCTTCCTGGGCGGCGGCGAGATGATCGCCAGGGTGGAGCTGGAGAGCTCCACGTGGAACGAGGTCCCCCACAAGTTCGAGGCCGGGACCCCCGACGTCGCCTCGGCGGTGGGGCTGGCCGCGGCCTGCGACTACCTCGACGGGGTGGGGGTGGAGCGGATCCATGCCCACGAGCAGGGATTGGTCCGCCACCTGCTGGACGTCCTCGACGAGTCCGGGGCCACCGTGTACGGGCCCCGCGACGTCTCCATCCACGGGGGCGCGGTGAGCTTCAACGTCGCCGACGTCCACCCCCACGACACCGGCACCGTCCTCGACCGCCTCGGGATAGCGGTGAGGGCGGGCCACCACTGCTGCCAGCCGCTGATGCGGCGGCTGGGGGTGGCGGCGACGGCCCGGGCGTCGGTGTACCTCTACACCACCCACGAGGAGGTCGACCGGCTGGGCGCGGGCATCGCCGAGGTTCGCCGGGTCTTCCGCGTCTGACCGCGGGTCGCCCATCGGGCCACTCCAGCGCCGCCGCGCCGGTGCGTAGCATCCACGAGCGCGGTGAGCCACGCCGGGGCCCTGCGTCGGTGCACCGTGAGGAGGTGACATGGCCGGAACGGCCCGGTGCCTGGCCTGGGTGGGGGCGGGGATGCTCGCCCTGGCGGGCGTCGCCGTCGCCGGGCCCGGCTCGGTGCTCCCCGCCGGCGCGGTGTCGACAGCCGGCCCGTCGGCCGCGGCCGCGACCTGGGCCGCCGTCACCAGCCCGGACCCGGGCAGCGAGAGCAACCTGGCCGGGGTGAGCTGCGCCGCCGCCGGCTGCTGGGCGGTCGGCGCGGAGGCGGGGAGCGGGGGGCTCGAGGTGCCGCTCACCGAGGTGAACACCGGGAGCGGCTGGACCGAGGTCTCGAGCCCGGTCGTGGGGGGAACGCTCGACGGGGTGAGCTGCCCGACGGCGACGGCCTGCGTGGCGGTCGGCGCGCAGGGCTCCGCCTCGCGCTGGGGCGCGCCGCTCGCCGAGCGCTACAGCGCCGGCGGCTGGGCGGCCGTCCCGACCCCCGCGACGAGCAGCGGCAACGGCGACCTGGCCGCGGTCGTCTGCGTGACCGGCAGCGACTGCTGGGCCGCCGGGGCCCAGGTCACGAGCAGCGACGGCACGGTCCACGCGCCGCTCGTCGAGCACTACAACGGCAGCACGTGGAGCATCGCCGCGGCCGGCTCCGCCGACGGGGTGCTGGACGGGATCAGCTGCATCACCGCCGACGACTGCTGGGCCGCCGGCTACCAGGTCGCGGCGGGCAACCAGACCGGGCTGCTCGAGCAGTTCACCGGCAGCGGCTGGAGCATTGTCGGGAGCACGGGGGTGGCTCCCGTGGACGGCATCGCCTGCCTCACCGCCTCCCGCTGCTGGGCCGTCGGCCAGGACGTGATCGAGCAGGGTGGCGGCGGCTCCTGGACGGTCGCCTCCCGCCCGAGCGGTCTGCTCACCGGCGTCACCTGTGTCGCCAGCCTCGCCGAATGCTGGGCGGTCGGCATCGGCGCCACCGCCGATGTCCTGGTCGAGCAGTACGCGGCGGGAAGCTGGACGCAGAGCGCCGTCTCCAACCCGCACCCGTCCGGGTTCAAGGCGGCCGAGCTGGAGGGCGTCGCCTGCGCCGGCTCCGCGGAGTGCGTCGCGGTCGGGTCCACCAGCGAGACCGTCTCCGGCGGTAGCAGCGGGCAGACGCTGGTGGAGCAGTACCAGGTGGCCCCGACCAGTCCGACCCCCTCCGCAGCCGCGAGCCCGACGCCGACCTCATCCGCCACGGCCTCGGCCGCACCGAGCGCCACACCCGCGTCGTCTCCCGCGCCGCCGGCCGGAACCACGTCGGGTCCTCTCTCGACCAGGACGGCTCAGGCGGCGTTCCCCTGGCCCGTGGTCCTGGTCGTCGTGATCGTTGTGCTGCTGGTCGCGGCAGGGGGCTGGCTCGTGGTTCGCAGGCGCTCGACCCACCGCTGAGCGATGGCCGCGTGCGCCTGCGGTCAGGTCAGCGGGATCGGCGCGGTGGTGAGCTCGCTGGGCGTGTCGCCGGTGTTCACCGTCGTCCGCGGCTCGACCAGCAGCACCTCCGCCCCCTCGGGTGACACCGGCTGGTGGCGCCGGCCCCGGGGCACCACGAAGAGCTGGCCCGGGCCGAGCCTGACCTCGTCGTCGCCGAGCCTGATCGCCAGCCGGCCGGAGAGGACCAGGAACAGCTCGTCCGTCTCGGGGTGAGCGTGCTCGGTGAACTCGCCGTGCGTCCTGACCACCCGGATGTCGTAGTCGTTGAGCGTGGCCACCGTGCGCGGCCTCCACGGCTCGCGGAACGAGGCCAGCACGGTGGCGAGGTCGATGGCATCAGCCATGCGACCCGCCGGTGGGGGTCAGGGGCCCGACGCCCAGCGTGCGCCAGACCTCGAGCTTGGCGCGCACCGCCTCGATGACGGTGTCGGTGAACTGGTCGGTGAGGGCGTCGCCGCCGAGGTCGGCGGTGCGGGTCCCGTGCCGGACCGTCTCGAAGACGGCCTCGTAGACCGCGCGGGAGGCGAGCCGGGTCTCGTCACCGGGCATGAATCCGAGCACCGACGCGCAGGCGAGGATCATCGCCATCGGGTTGGCCAGGTTCTTGCCCTGGAGCGCGGGGGCGGTCCCGTGCGGGGCCTCTGCCATCACCACGCTGGGGGTCAGCGCGTCGCCGGAGAAGCCGATGAGCACCGACTCCGCGCCCGCGATCGACCCGAAGAGCCCGAGCACCAGGTCGCTCATGCAGTCGCCGTCGCGGTTCAGGGTGGGGACGACCAGGGCGTCCCCTCCCTGGTTGAGCAGCAGTGCGTAGGTCGCGTCGATGAGCTGGGGCTCGTACTCCACCTCGGGGTGGCGCCGGGCGGCGGCGTCCATCTCCTCCTTCAGCATCCCCTCGTACACCGGCGACACCGTGTACTTGGGGCCCCCGAAGACCCGCGCCCGGGTGCGGCCCGCATGGACGAAGGCGAACTCCGCCACCTCCCGGCAGATCGCCCTCGAGATCCGCTCGGTGCGGAAGGCGACCTCGTCGTTTCCCGACCCCTCGCGCCACTCCTTGGCCCCGTAGGCGTCGTCCACGGCCATCCGGACCACGCTGATCGGAGCGCTGACCCCGGCGATCGGGACCACCCCGGGGATCCGGCGCCCGGTGCGGAGGATCACGGTCCCACCCACCTCGGCGCGCAGGATCGCGTTGGGACTGCCCACGTCGTCCTTGCCCTCGGGGGTGACGGTGGCCGCCTTGAGCCCGTATCCGCTCTCCCGCATCGCCCGGCTGGCCTCGATCACCACCCGGTTGTGGGTGGCGCGCCGGCTCTCGAGGCTCAAGTCGTGGTGGCGCAGCTCGACATCCACGCCGATGACCCCGGGGTCGAGCACCCGGAGGGCCTCGGCGAGCAGCTCCTCGCCGGTCTGGTCGCCGTGGAGGACCTGGAGCGCGATGGGCATTGAACCGGAATCTACCAGCCGGCGGACGCGGCGGCGGGTCTCACCCTTGCCGGTCGGTGACCGGCCGTCTCACCGGGGGCGGGATCAGGTCCGCCGGCGAAGGCGATCGGCCATCACCGACATCACCTCGAGCGCGAACATCGGGGTCTCCTGAACGAGGAACAGGAAGCGGTGACGGTCGACCGTCGCCAGGGTGGTCTCGGAGACCGCCACCGCGGTGGCGCTCCGGGGTCCGAGCTGCGCGCCGACTACGAGACCCTCCAGGCGATGGGCGACACCGGCTATGCGCCCACGGTGGCGGCTCTCCTCGCCGAGGTCCTGCACGCCCAGGGGCGCGACCGCGAGGCGGGAGAGCTCGCGGACGCCTACCGGGAGAAGGCGTCGCCCCACGACGTTGGCGCCCAGTACCAGTGGCGCAGCATTCGGGCCAGGCTGCTCGCGGCGGAGGGACGGACCGGCGAGGCGGAGGAGCTCGCCCGGGAGAGCGTGCGCCTGATCGGGACCATCGACCAGCCGGATGTCCAGGGGCAGGCGATGGCCGGCCTGGCCGAGGTCCTGGAGGCGGCGGGCAGGGGGCTGGAGGCCGAGGCCGCGCTGCGGGACGCGGTGGCGCTCTTCGCGGCAAAGGGCAACGCGATCGCGGCGGCCCGCGCGCGCCGGGAGCTGGAACGGCTCGAAGGTTCGCCGGCGAACAGCGCACCCGCCCCGCTGTGAGAGGGCGCCGGCGGCCATCAACCCAGCAAGCCATCAAGCTGGTACGATGGCGGGATGGCGAAGACGACGCTCGACCTGCCTGACGACCTGATGCGCGCCATCCGGATCCGCGCCGCGAAGGAGGGGCGCCGGCTCAAGGACGTGGTGGCCGACGTGATGCGCCGTGGCCTGGCCAGCGAGCAGGGCCCCCTGGGAGGGATGCCGCGACGGGTCAGCCTTCCCCTGGTCGGGTGCGCCCGCTCCGCCGGCCCCGAGGAGGAGATGGCGCCCGGGCAGATTGCGGAGCTGCTGATGGCCGAGGAGGCCGCGCGCGCCGGGTCGTGAACCTCTGCGACGTCAACCTCTGGCTCGCGCTGACCCTCTCCGGCCACTCCCATGCCGCCGCGGCGCGACGCTGGTTCGACGGGGTGGCCGCGCCGGCGAGCGTCCTCTTCTGCCGGACGACCCAGCAGGCCTTCCTCCGGTTGCTGACCTACCCGGCGGTGCTCGCACGCTATGGGAATCCGCCCCTCACCAACCGGGAGGCCTGGTCCGTGTACGAGGCTCTCCTCGACGACGACCGGGTGACGTTCCAGGCAGACGATCCTCCGGGGCTGGAGGCTCGGTGGAGGGAGCTGACGCTCGGCGCCCCACCCTCGCCGAAGCTGTGGATGGACGCCTACCTCGCCGCGTTCTCGAGCGCCGCCGGCTGCCGGCTGGTCACCACGGATGTCGCCTTCACGCGGATCCCGGGCCTCGACGTGCTGCTCGTGGCCTGACGCCGGGACGGGTCAGGTGGCCGGCGGGCCGTACACCCAGGTGTCGGCGATGTCGGCCGTGTCGTTGACGGCGCCCCCGAAGAGCAGCACCTGGCCGCTGGCGGGGTCGTACGCCATCTGAGCGTAGAAGCGGGCCGGCGGCGTGGTCGCCGGGTGCAGCTGCTGCCAGCCGCCGCTGTTCCAGGACCAGAGGTCGTTGAGCGGTGCGCCCAGCGTGAAGGTCTCAGCCTGGCTCACCGACGCCGCGGTGTAGCCGGTCGCGGCGTTGCCGCCGAAGAGCAGCACCTCACCCAGAGCGGCGTCGTAGACCATGCTCGCACCGACCCGCGGGGAGGGCCCTCCGGTGGCCGCGATCTGCGACCACTCGGAGCCATCCCATGCCCACATCGTCTGCGACACGTCGCTGTAGAGGAGGACCTGGCCGGTGGCGGAGTCATAGACCATCTGGGTGTCATGGGAGTCGCCGGTGGACGGCGGCGGCGATACCGCCGGCGACAGCTCAGTCCACGTCGAGCCATCCCAGCTCCAGGTCGAGGACCCGAAGGAGGGAAGGGGAGGCGTGGTCGTCGAATTCGCACTGGAACCGGGGGACGGAGACCAGAGGACGAGGGTCTGAGTGGTCGGGTCGTAGACCATCACCCCGTCGGTGTCGGGTTCCGCCTGGGTGTCCGGGGTCTGCGTCCCGCCCCAGACCTGGCCGTTCCACTCCGACATCTCGGGCGAGTCCGCGCACCCGGGGAACCAGAGGACGTCGAACGTTTGCGTGGCGGCGTCATAGGCCGCCGGCACACCGACGCTCGGAGGGGCGTTGGTGGAGACCAGCGTCCACGCCGAGCCGTTCCAGGTCCAGGTGTCCTGGTAGACCTCCCGACCGAGACCGCCGCATCCGGATTCGCCGGCGCTGACCACCACCGTGCGGCTGGCGTCGTCGTAGGCCACCGCCGCGGAGTCGCGGGGGAGCGGGGCGATCGTGGGTTGCAGCTCCGACCAATCGTCAGCGGCTGCGGCTGCCGCCGGCGTCGCCGAGGCGGAGGACGTGGCGGCGCTCAGGAGCCGCGCGGTCGCCGGCGTCCCCGCAGTCAAGACGACCGCCACCGCCACGGCCAGGCCGGCCCGTCGAGCGACGCGCCGCCGCCCGCGGGTCGAGACGGTACCGAGGGGTTGGTCTGGGGGTTGAGGGTGGCCGCCCACGCTGATGGAACGGGGGTCGCAAGACCCGGTTACGGGCCGGGAGGTCAGGCGCATGTCGCGTGCACGATGCTGGTCCCGCCCACCGCCCAGAGGCTTCCGGACCCGGCTGTGACGCCGGTGAGGTAGTCGAATGGCTGGCCGTTCACGGTGTACTGCGGCTGCCAGGAGGTGCCGTCCCAGTGGAGGATGACGGCTCCCACCGCCCAGGCGTCGCTCGCGCTGAGGGTCACCACCCCCGCGAGGGGGCTGAGACCACCGGTGAGGCTGACGGTGACCGAGGCGGGCACCGGGGCTTCGCCCCGGGACTTCACCGTGCTCACCGCCAGGCTCGGCACCAGTTGCCACCCGGCGAAGCTGGCTGTCCCGAAGCCCACCCCGAGCCGGAGCGTGAGCGCCGATCCGGGCATTGCTCCGCCCACCGCCCAGACGTTCCCGCCCGGCGCCTCGGCGGCGGCGGTGAGCAGGTCATCCGGTTCGGTGCTCCCGCCGGTGAGCGGCTCGGGGAGGGTGGCGTCCGGCGCCGGCACCACCGACCAGGAGGTGCCGTTCCAGTGCTCGGTGAGGGTCTCCCAGGGGCTGGGGCTGTAGCTCGTCAGACCCATGTCCGTCTCGTAGCCTCCCACCGCCCAGACATCCGTGCTCGATGTGGCGGCGACACCCATGAGCGCTGCGCTGCCCACGGCAGCCGCGCCAGAGGGCCCGAAGAAGCTGTTCGCGGCCATCGACCAGGCAGGGGGTGGGGCCTCGGGGTCGGCCGGCGTGGCGAGCGACCACGCGGTCCCGTTCCAGTGCTCGATGAGAGGCTGGGCTGCGGGCTCGTCGAGGTTGCTGTTGACGGGCCAGAGGGTGACCCCCACCGCCCACACATCGTCGGCGCTGATCGCCGCGACTCCGGTCAGCTGATCCCATCCCGACAGGCCGTTCAGATCGGCGACATCGGGAGCGTCCACGATCGACCACGCTTCGCCGTTCCAGTGCTCGATGAGGGTCTGGACCTGCGGTTCAGGCGTGGACGTCTCGCCCGACTGGAAGGGCTGCCAGTAGGAGAAGGGGACCCCCACGTATCCGACCGCCCAGATGTCGTCGGGCGCCACGGCCGCGACCGCCGTCAACCGGTCCCCGCCCAGAGCAGCTGCGTTTCCGGCGTCCGGGACGTCGACGATCTTCCACGACGTCCCGTTCCAGTTCTCGGCAAGGGTCTGAGTCGGCGCCGCTGCCTGACCCGGCTGGCTCTGCGCACCCGTCCAGCCCACGGCCCACACGTCGTCCGGCGAGAGCGCAGCCACGGCTGCCAGCGAGGTGTCCGCCTGGGCGTCGCCGCTGGGGACGAGAGCCGCGGTGAGCTTCCATGTCTGGACGCAGGGAGTGGCCTCGGCACTTCCCGACCGGGTGGGGGACGGGGACGCCGACGGGGAGGGTGTCCGCCCGCCGGTCGACGAGCTGCACCCGGCCAGGACCAGCAGCGCCGTCGCGGCCGTCGGAGCGACCAGGTGTCTGATTCTTCTCACTGTCATCTGAACATGCCGCCGCAGTTCGAGGTTACGCGGCCTGGGGCGCGACTGCGCGCGACCCCCCAGGGCTGGGCTTCTGCCTCCCCGGGTACAATGTTGAGCGTGCAAGTCGGATTTACTCCGGTCGACGACGACCTCTACCGCGAGATCATCCTCGACCATTACCGCAACCCCCGGCGCCGCGGGGCCGTCGAGCACGCCGACGGCAGCCTGGAGGCGGAGAACCCCCTCTGCGGCGACGAGATCCACCTCAGCTGGCGGCTCGACGGGGATCGCCTGGCGGAGATCGCCTTCACCGGGAGGGGCTGCTCGATCAGCCAGGCGGCGGCCAGCATGCTCTGCGACCAGGTGGCCGGGCTGCCCCGGGAGCAGGCCCTCGACCTCGCCCGCCGCTACCGGCAGATGCTGGTGGCCGACGGCTGCCCCGACGAGCTCGGGGACCTGGAGGCGCTCCAGGGGGTGAGGTCGTACCCGGTGAGGGTCAAGTGCGCCACCCTCGCCTGCGGGGCGATCCTCCGGGCCCTGGACTCCGCCGTCGAGGGAGACGCGGCATGAGCGACCACCCGACCGGGCCCGCCGACCCGACCCCCGGGACGGCGGCGACCGCGCCCGAGCACGGCTTCAGCCTGCGGGCCTCCGAGGAGCTGATCCGCGACGCCCTCTCCGAGGTCTACGACCCCGAGATCGGCATCGACGTGGTCTCCCTCGGCCTGGTCTACGGGGTCGACCTCGACGACGACGGGCTGCTCACCGTCGACATGACCCTGACCTCGCCCTTCTGCCCGCTGGCCAGCATCCTGCAGAGCCAGGTCCACGCGGTCTGCAGCCCGCTCCCCGGGGTGGAGGACATCCGGGTCAACCTGGTCTGGGACCCCCCGTGGGACCCGCGGACCATGGCTTCCGACGAGGTCAAGCTGGAGCTGGGCATCTACTAGATCCGCTGCGGCTGAACTCTCCCGTGTCCCTCCCCTCCGAGCACCTCTTCGACAAGGCTGAGGCCGACGGCCTGCTCCCCCAGCTCGTGTCCCTGATCCGCAGCCTCCAGGAGGCCGCGTCGTCCGCTGCGGCGGTGGAGGGCGCGGAGCGGATGGCCCGGGCCGGCCGGTCCAACGGCTCCGCCGACGCCGCCGCGTCGGTCTTCCGCGCCGCCGCCGGGATCCAGGCTGCGCTCGACGAGATCAGCGGCCTGGGCGTCATCCTCCGCGACCTCGGGACCGGCCTCTGCGACTTCCCAGCGCTGAGGGAAGGGCGGCCGGTGTACCTCTGCTGGCGGCTGGGCGAGGACGAGGTGGGCTGGTGGCACCCGCGGGACACCGGCGTCGCCGGTCGCCGGCCGCTCATCTAGGCCGCCAAGCTCGCTCCTCAGAGGCCAGCGGCGACGGCGGTGCTCAGTCTCAGCCTGATCCCGCCCAGCCGGCCCACATGACAAGGGTCCCGGATGCGGCGACGGGAGGGCCCAGTGTGTCGTCGAAGAGCCGGACGACAGGACCGCTCCCATTCTGTGAACGGTCCACGATGACCGCGCGGATGTGGTAGGCGGTGATGGTGGCCCGGGTCGCGGCCATCAGCGTGGGGCTCACGGACAATCGTGGCCCATACGTGTAGACCCCCCCCTGGGCCGCGAGGAATTGCTGCAGGCCCGACGGGTCCATTCGCTGGGCCAGGAGGGTGGGCTCGCCGTTGGCGCCCGGCCTGTAGACGTACCCGCTGAGGATGCGGAAGCCGTAGCCGTCACTGGCTTGCCAGGACATGGGTTCGGTCATGGTCGCGATGTCATAGCTCTCATAGGGGTAGGTGGCAACGACGGGATCTCCACCCGGCATGGCGCGGGCGAGACTGGGCGGCAGCCCGGAGGCCGGCAGCGTCTGATAGGGCCACCCCGGCAGTTGGGAGGCGACCAGAGCTGCGAGGATGACTCCCGCCGCGGCGAAGCTACGGGCGCTTCGACCCACCGCCCCCTCGGCGGAGGCGGAGCCGCGACCCCAGCGAGACGCACCCCGCCGGATGTCATCCAAACCGAAGGCGATGACGGCGGCGAAGAACGCGTCCACTCCGAAGTTCACTCGAGAGGGCAGGATGTCCTTCAGCACCGGGATGCGGTCGAGCACGTCGAACGGCAGGGGGACGCGCAGCAGCCGCCCGTCGACCGCGAGATGCGGCCCGAGGGAGAGGATCGCGGCGCACGCCATCAGCACCGTGGCGAGTTGAAGCCGATGGTCATGCCGGGACCACCACGCGAGGACGCCGCCGAGGACCAGCAGCGGGATACCGATGTAGCCGCCAGCTTCCGTCGCATTGCTGGAGGCGAGGACCTGCCTCTCGAGCGATGTCAGGCCGAGCGAGACCCGCTGGAGCGGTCCCGGGACCACGAAGCTCAGCAGATCGTTGTGGAAGGGGTTGAGGATGCCGAAGGGGGGCCCCGTGACGTGCTGCGGTCCCGCCAGCAACAGCCAGACGGGGCACGCGACGAGGACGGTGCCCACGGCCAAGGCGATGCCGACCGGCCGCGCCATGCGTCTGGCCACCTCCGGGATGCGGCTGGGTCGCCGGAGCCCGGCGCACGCCAGGGCGGCCACGAGGAAGACAGCGATGATGGCCGTCAACTCCGGCGCTATGAGGTACTCGGCCGCCAGCAGGACACCGAGCCCCACCCCCTGCCGGATGGGGTTTCCCCGGCCCCGCAGGATGGAGACGGTGACCAGGGCGATGAGGGGCGGCAGCGGCTGGAACGTGAATTGGGGGTGGCCCTCGCTCTGCCCCAGCATGTAGGGAGAGAAGCCGTACATGAGCCCCCCGATGGCCGCCGCCGGACGCCACACCTGCCACCTCCGCAACACCAGGAACCCCGAGGCAGCCGAGAGCGGCATGGCCAACAGCAGCAGGAGGTTGGTGACGACGAGTGGGCCGAACGCGAGGGTGACCGGAGCCAGCAGGAGGCCGACGAGTGGCATCGCCGTGTTCTGGGCCAGGTTGACCCCGTACGGGACGTTGAGAGCGTTGGTCCAGAAGGGATCGAGGCCGTGAGTGAGTGCGTGCGGCACCCAGCCGATGAACCAGACTGCCTGGACGAAGTCCCCTTCGGCGCCGAAGATATGACTGGAAAGAGCTGGCAGCGCCGGCCAGAACGCGGCGAGTCCGATCAGAAGGTACGCCGCGACCACAAGGCCTGCAGGTAGCCCTCGGCACAGCAGTCGGACGGCCCGCGCGAACCTGGACGCCGGCGCCAGCGCAGCGGTCACAACGTCGAGGTCCGTGGACGCGGGATCGATCCCATCGGACGGGCCTTCCAGACGGGGCACGATCGCGCATCGTACCGGCTGGCCCGGTGGTCGTTGCTGCGTCTGCCAGCCGTGCCTCGGGCAGGCCTGTGAGCGGCGCCTGCCGGTGCTCCCGTTGACAGTCCGCTGGAGGGCCACGTGCCGGCGCCGCGTCTCCCTGAGCTCGTCCTGCCGATGCTCGTCTCCGGCGTCCCACCCCAGCCAGCCGAGCGATCTGCGTCCGGTCGCGCTCCTTCAACGGTGCCCGGGCCTCGGTGGAGAGCCGATCATGGGCAGGGCGGGGCGCCCGAGCCCGGCGCGCCCCACCTCCGACCAGCCCGGCGGCGGTGGCGGACGGTACACTGCCCGTCAAGCGTCTCCGGCCCGTCGCCTCCCCGCGCCCACCACTTTCGACGCTCAGCGGTACGGGGCGACGCGGCACTCCAAGAAAAGGAGGGTCATGCCGATGAGTGATTACCCACATACGGTCTTCCAGCCGACCAGCGCCGGAGGCGTCTGCTGATCGCCGGGAGCATGACCTTGTGAGACGCGATCGCTGACGGCGATCGTGACGTCTCCGAGCGCTCGACGGGGTGTCCACCACGGGGTGGGCACCCCGTTGTCGTTGGGGGCCGGCGCGGACCGCCGCGTTCGCAAAGCCGGCCGCCACCGCTCAGACGAAGCGGGCCACCTCGGCCTGGGCCTCCCGGGTGGACGCCTCGGGGGCGGCCACGATCTGGTCGGTCTCGATGAAGCCCTCGGTGCCGTCGAGGAGGCGCACCTTGGTGAACGGACCGGTACCCCCGGGGATCGCCTCCACGCCGCTCGCGGTGAGCACCCGGGCACCGCGGGGGGCGTCCCAGCGCGGTTCGGTGAAGAGCTGGTAGGGCATCCCAGCCCAGGAGGCGACCAGGCTGACGGGTCCGGAGGGGAGCGCCCGCCGCCGGTACACGGTCCGCGGGTCGGCGCTGCCGCGGGTGAGCAGCTGGACCAGCTGAAGGGCCCGTGGCAGCGGCCCCCGCCCGCGGCTCGCGGCCACCGTGACCACCGTTCCCGCCGGCGCCTCATGGGCCTCACAGGTCACCCAGCGCGTGTGGATGGCGACCCGCTTGGACCACTGTCCGACGATCCCCTTGCGGCGGAACTCGATGATACGGGCCGAGCTGGCGCCGGTCAGCTCGAAGCGGAAGGGGAAGGAGCCGAGCATCTGCTCCATCACCGCGAAGACCTCGCGGGGCGGGGCTGGCGCCAGGAATGTCCAGCGCCGGGCCTCCCTGGCCAGCAGTGGGAGGCGATGGGCCTCCCTCATCGCCAGCATCCGGACGCGGAGCCGCTTCGCCCGCACCACCATGCTCTCGGCTCGCCGCACCAGTGCCATCGGGCGATTCTACGGGCCGGGACCGGGGCGACCGCCTCCCGCGGGGCGCTCCTTCACCAGATGGCAAACGTCGGTGCGCCCGATCTTCGCCAGCGGGCGGCCACGATGCTCAGGGATGCGCCTGGCGATCGTCACCGAGAGCTTCCTGCCGTGGGTCAACGGGCTGCGCCGCGCGGCACCGGCCAACGTCCACCTGGCCGGGCAGCTCGAGGGCGATGCGCTCGCCGACGTCTACGCGGCCGCCGACGTCTTCCTGCACCCCGCGGCCACCGAGACCTTCGGGCAGGTCATCCAGGAGGCGATGGCCTCCGGGCTCCCGGTGGTCGGCGTGCGGGCGGGCGGGGCCGGCTGGCTGGTCGAGGAGGGGCGCACCGGGCTCCTGGCCGAACCGCCGGGAGAGGGTCTCGGCGAGGTCCTGACCACGATGCTGCGCCGGCCCGACCTGGCTGGGATGGGAATGGAGGGGCGGAGGGCGGTGGCCGGGCGCAGCTGGGCGGCGACCTTCGACGCGCTGCTGGACGACTACGCCGCGCTCGCGGGGGACCGAAGCCGCCGGGCCGCCGCCTGATCCGCGGGCGGCGGCCCATCCACCGGTCAGGGCGTGCTCGGCCGCCCTCCCGCGTGGCGCGCCGGATCGAGGACCCCGTACCGCTGGCACATGCCGTCGAAGCGGGCGGCCGCCGGGTCGTCCAGCCACTCGCGGTGGGCGGCGATGAGGGGGGCGAGCACCTGGCGCAGGTAGTCGCCGCGCGCCATCCACTGGTAGTAGTCGCGGCCGCCGTGATGGTAGGGGCCGTACAGCCTGCCCCCCGGGAAGGTGGAGGTCAGCCAGCGGAAGAGCCCTTCGTGGCGGACGTGCATGCGCAGGGTGATCTGGGGCTGCCGGCCGTCACCGCCGAAGTGGCCCTCGCCCACCAGGAGGCCGAGGAGGAAGCCGACCGCGACGCCGTCGGGTCGGGCTCCGGGATCGTCCATGGTGGTCCAGCGTACTAGGTTCCACGAGAATCATGACGGTGAAACAGCAGACTCGCCGGCACACCAAAGGGCCATGGTTCCACGGGGATCATGACGGTGAAACACGCCGCCGATCCGGCCGCCGGGCGCCACGGCCACGTCTCCCGCACGGCTCCCGCATCGCATAATCCTCAGCCATGCCGCCCCTCGTCCTCGCCGTCGCCAACCAGAAGGGCGGCGTCGGCAAGACCACCACCATCATCAACGTCGGGGCCCACCTGGCCGAGCTCGGCCGGCGGGTCCTGATCATCGACTGCGACCCCCAGGCCAACGCGACCTCCGGGCTCGGGGTGGCCCGGCGCGACATCCCTGCCAGCACCTATGACGTCGTGGTCCTCGGACGGCCCATCGCCGAAGCGCGCATCCACACCTCGATCGCCGGCCTGGACCTGGTCCCCTCCGACATCGCGCTGGCCGGTGCGGAGATCGAGCTGGTCGGCGTGGCCCGCCGGGAGAAGCGGCTCACCTATGCGCTCGAGGCCCTGGCCGATGACCCTCTCGACTACATCCTCCTCGACTGCCCCCCGAGCCTCGGCCTCCTCACCGTCAACGCGGTGGTCGCCGCCCGGGCGCTGCTCGTCCCCATCCAGTGCGAGTTCTACGCCCTCGAGGGCCTCGGGCTGCTCACCCACACGATCAGCCTGCTCCGCCGCGAGCTCAACCCCCAGCTGCGCATCGCCGGCATCGTGCTGACCCTGCACGACGGGCGCCTCACCCTCGCCACCCAGGTCGTCGACGAGGTCCGCAAGCGCTTCGGCGACCTCGTCCTCGACCCCGTGATCCCGCGCAACGTCCGGCTGAGCGAGGCCCCCAGCTACGGCCTCCCGATCACCGCTTATGCCCCAGCCTCGCGGGGGGCGGACGCCTACCGGGAGCTCGCCGTCAACCTCGACGCGCGCCTCCAGGCCGACGCCGGGCTGATGACGGCCCCGTTGCTCGCATGAGCCCGGACGGCCTCTCGGGCCCCCCGGTCAGCCCCACCTCCCCGCGCCGCCACGGTCTCGGCCGGGGCCTCGACGCCCTCCTGGCCAGCAGCGACCCCGGCCGGGACATGGGCGGCGGCCCGGTCCTGATCGAGATCGAACCCTTCCGGGTCCGCCCCAACCCCGAGCAGCCCCGCCGCGACTTCGATCCCGAGTCACTGGCCGCCCTGGCGGCCTCCATCCGGCTGCACGGGCTCCTCCATCCCATCGTCGTCGAGCCGGATGTCGACGGCTACCGCCTGGTCGCCGGGGAGCGCCGGCTGCGGGCGGCGCGCCAGGCCGGCGTCACCCAGGTCCCCGCCATCCTCCGACCCGCCTCCGAGTCCGGCCGTCACAGCCTGGAGATGGCCCTCAACGAGAACCTCCTCCGCGAGGACCTCAACCCCATGGAGGAGGCCGCCGCGTACGCCCGTCTCGCCGACGCCTTCGGCCTCTCCCATGAGGCGATCGCCCTCCGTCTCGGCCGCGCCCGACCCACGGTCACCAACTCCATCCGGCTGCTGCAGCTCCCCGTGCCCCTCCAGGAGGCGGTCGCCGCGGGCACTCTCAGCGCCGGCCACGCCCGCGCCCTCCTGGCGCTGCGCGACGAGCATTCGATGCTCCACCTCGCCCGGCAGGCCGTCGACCAGGGGCTCACCGTGCGCGAGACGGAGCGGCTCGTCCAGCAGGCGGCCGCCGGCGCGGGAGCCCGGCCGGGGGCGCCCCGGGGGCGCGACCCGGCCGACCGGCTCTCCCCCGACGACGAGCAGCTCCGGCGCGGCTTCGAGCGGGCCCTCGGCCTGCCCGTGGTGCTGCAGCGCCGCCGCCGCGGGGGACGCCTGGTCATCGACTTCGCCGGCGACGAGGACCTCGACGCCCTCTACCGGCGCCTGGGGGGCCCCCCGCTCTAGCGCACCGTTCGCTCAGCCGACCGGCCGGTCCTCCTTCCCCGTCAGCCGGGCCTCGCAGGTGGCGATGTCGAGGTTGCTCATGAAGGCCTCGATGTACTTCGGCCGCTCCGCCGGCTTGTAGTCGAGCAGGAAGGCGTGCTCCCAGACGTCCATCACGACCACCGGCTTGAACCCGGCGATGTTGCCGTCCTGGTGCAGGGTGATCCACTGGTTCGAGAGCCGCCCGGTCGCGGTGTCGAGGTAGGTGACCGCCCAGCCGACGCCGCGCATCCCGCCGATGGCGGTGAAGTCGCGCTTCCAGGTCTCGATGTCGCCGAACGACTCGCCGAGGGCCCGGCCCAGGTCCGACGAGCTCGAGATCTCGCCGCCCGCGTCGCGGGCCAGGTTGCCGAAGTACCACTCGTGGAGGACCATCCCGTTGTACTCGAAGGGCAGCCGGCGAGTCAGCTCGTGGTAGGTGGGGGTCGCGATCTCCCCCTTTCCGGCGAGCTCCACGATCTGCTCGGTCAGCAGATTCGTGTTCTTGACATATCCGGCATAAAGTCCGAAGTGGATCTCCAGGGTTCGGTCGGAGATCCCCTGCAGCCCGCTGAGCGGGAACTCCTTGGCCTTGTAGGGGGAGTGGGTCAGGAGAGCCATCTGCGTCCTCCGCCTGGGGTGTGCCGGGGCCGGTGGGCCGGCCGCTGATGGGTCCATTGTCGCAGCGTGGGGGGGTCGCCCGGGCGCCGGGGCGGGGGACGCCCCCCGGCCCGTCGCCACCGCGAGCGCACGCCTCGGCTCGAATCGCCGGGTGACGGTGGTGGACCGCCCCTATAATCGGGCGCGGCGCGAGGCTCGCGCTCCCCACCGCTCTCGCGCGCACCGTGGCGAGGCGGCCATCCCCCTTCATCCACCTCGCCGCGCGGCCCTGCCGCGCCATCCCCGGAGGGCCGTCCCGTCAGCACCAGCCTGGAACAGCCCGCCGCCACGCCCACCCCACCCCCGTCCAGCCCGGAGCCCGACCGGCCCCGGGCGCGGAGCACGTGGGTCCGGGACCTCCTCGAGATCCTGCTGGTCGCCGTCGTCCTCTACGGGATCATCTGGACGTGCATCGAGACGGTGCGGGTGGACGGCGACAGCATGCAGAACACCCTGCAGAACGGCGACTTCCTGATCGCCAGCAAGATCTCCTACTTCTTCGGCAGCCCGGCCCGCGGCGACATCGTCATCCTGGAGCCGCCCCACATGTGCGACGCCACCTCGGCGGATTACATCAAGCGGGTGATGGGCCTGCCCGGCGACAACATCGAGATCGACACCCACACCAACCCGGCGGAGCTGCTGGTCCAGCCGGGCGGCACCGGCCCCTGGGACCGGGTCGAGGAGCCCTACCTCCCGGACGCCTGGGAGCAGGGCCCGGCCTTCCCCACGGTGGGCACGGCCGACGCCGTCGACCAGGTGCTCCGCATCCCCGCCGGGGACTACTTCGTCATGGGCGACAACCGCGACGAGTCCTGCGACTCCCGCTTCTTCGGGCTGGTCTCCCGCAGCCGCATCCTGGCCAAGGCGATCCTCCGCGTCTGGCCGCTGAGCAGCTTCGGAGGCCTGGGGCCGGGGCCCACCCTGGTGGCGACCTCGGCGCCCGCCGGGGCGCCTGCCGCCGGCCTCGCCGGCCTCGTCCTGGTGGCGCCCCCAATGGGGCGCCGCCGGCGCGTCGCCCGCGAGCTGTCGCTGCTCAGGCGGGCCGGCCCTCCCGCGCCCTGACCGCCGCGCCCACCCCGCGCCCCCGGCTCATCCGCCCAGCGTCCACGCGGCGACGGCGCTCTCCCAGCTGACCAGCTCCTCCTCCCGGAAGAAGAGCGCCACCTCGGCCTCGGCCCGCTCCAGCGAGTCGCTCCCGTGCACGACGTTGGTGCCGATCGACACCGCGAGATCACCCCGGATCGTCCCCGGGGCCGAGACCGCAGGGTCGGTCGCACCCATCGTCGAGCGGACCAGGGCCACCGCGCCCGGACCCTCCCACACCATGGCCACGACCGGCGCCGAGGTGATGAAGCGGACCAGCCCGGGATAGAAGGGCTTGGCCACGTGCTCGGCGTAATGGCGCGCCGCCAGCGCCTCGTCGATCCGCATCAGCTTGAGGCCGACGAGGTGCAGGCCCCGGCGTTCGAGCCGGGCGACGACCTCGCCGACCAGGCCGCGCTGGACCCCGTCGGGTTTCACCAGGACGAGCGTGCGTTCCACGGTCATGGGTCCTCGTTGCCCTCCTTGATCAGGTCTCGAGACGATCCACTCTCACACCGCCGCCCCGGTCCGGCTCAGGACGCGCGGGCGAGCGCCTTCTCGAAGCGCTCGGGCTTCGCGAAGGGCCCGATCACGGCTGCCCGCAGGCCGTGGCGGCAGATCTCCTCGGCCATCGCCCTCACCTCCTCGGCGCTCACCGCCTCGATGGCCGCGACCACATCGCCGGCGAGCAGCACCTCCCCCGCGAGCAGCTCCTGCTGACCCAGGAACTGGCTGGTCGCGCCCGTCCCCTCGAGGTGGAGGAGGAGGCGTCCCTTGGCGTACTGCTTGGCCCGGCTCAGCTCGCCGTCGCCCAGGCCCTCGCCACCCAGCCGGGCCAGCTCGTCGACGGCGACGCCCACCGCCTCGACCGCCCGGCGGGGCTCGCAGCCGATGTAGATGCCGAGGCACCCGCTGTCCCGGAGCCTGGCCGCGAACGAATGGACGTCATAGGCCAGGGCCCGCTCCTCGCGCAGCTCCTGGAAGAGCCGGCTGGACATCCCCTCGCCGAGCACGACGTTGAGCAGGTCGAGGACGTGGCGGCGGGGGTCGAGGTACGAGCAGGCGTACCCACCCAGGATCACGTTGGCCTGCTCGGTGCGCTTGTTGATGAAGCGCAGCGCGCTGCCGTGACCCTCCTCGGCGGGTGCGGGCGGATCCGCGGCCGCCTCCCCGAGCCTGCCCACCGACCGCTCCACCAGCTCCCTCGCCTGCCCGGGAAGGACGGCGCCGGCCACGCTCACCACCAGGCGCGCCGGCCGGTAGTGGCGGCTCAGGTGCTCGCGGCAGGCCTCCACGTCGAAGCTCCCCACCGTCTCCTCGGTGCCCGCGACATCCCACCCCAGCGGCTGGTCCGGGTACATGACCTCGTCGAAGAGGGTCCCGACCTGATCCTGGGGGTTGTCCAGGCTCATCCTCAGCTCCTCGACCACCACCTGGCGCTCCTTGGCGACCTCGGCGACGTCCAGGACGGGCGCGAAGGTCATCCCGCCGAGCACCTCGCACGCCACCGCCAGGTGCTCGGCCGGCACCTTGGCGTAGAAGATGGTCGCCTCCTTGTCGGTGGAGGCGTTGATCGACCCGCCGACGCTCTCGATCGCCTCCGAGATGGCCCGGGCCGTCGGGAAGCTTCCGCCCCCCTTGAAGACGACGTGCTCGATGAAGTGGCTCAATCCCGCGGTCGCCCGCTCCTCGTGGCGCGAGCCCACCCCGAACATGAAGGCGACCGCGGCGGAGCGGCGCTCCCGCATCGGCGCGGCGATCAGCCGCGCGCCGCTCGGCAGCTGGTACAGCTCGTAGGTCTCGGTGGCGGCGCTCATGGGGTCCCGCGAGTGTAGGCGCTGGAAGGTTTCACGAACCCGGCGGACGGTCCCAGCGCGCGGGGTCAGCCGCGCTGCCAGCGCGACGGCCCGCGATCACCCCCGCGCCCCGCGTCCGCGAAGCTCCCACGCCGTTGGGGCGGGCGGCCGGGGCGATCCGGAAGCTCCGGCAGGTCGGGCTGTGCCGGTCCGGTCGCGTGGATCACCACCCGCCGCGCCGGCTCCTTGCCGGTGCTCTCGGTGCGGACCCCCTCGTCGCCGGCCAGGGTCAGGTGGATGGCGCGGCGCTCGTAGGCGTGCATCGGGTCGAGCGTGTACCGCTGCCCGGTGCGCTTCACCCGGTTGGCGAGGCGCAGCGCCAGCTCCCGCACCTGCTCCTCGCGGCGGGCGCGGTACCTCTCGACGTCGAGGATGACCCGGCGTGCGGACCCCGCCTCGTTGTCCCCCATCATCAGGTTCACGACGGTCTGGAGCGCGCGCAGCGTCTCTCCCCGCCAGCCGATGAGAAGGCCCAGGTCGTCCCCCGTGATGTCGAGGAGGGGAGGCGCCGGCGGACCGCCCGGCGTCTCCGCGGCCCGGCGCGTCGCGATCCGGGCGGCAATCCCCATCCGCTCGAGTAGCTCGGCCAGGGTGGCCCTGGCTCGAGCGGTGTTCTCATCCAGCTTCGCGACCCTCACCCGGGCCTCGGCGGCGGCCGACACCCTCTCGCCCGGAAGCACCCGGGCCGGCCGGGACAGCACCTCAACGGCGACGTCGGAGGCACCCACCCCGAGCGCGGTCAGGGCGGCGGCGATGGCTTCCTCCACCGTCGCGCCGCTCGTCTCGACGCTCGGCCACTCCTCCTCGGCCACCAGGCCGTCACCCTCGGTCAACGCACACCTCCTGCCGGCGCCGCGTCAGCGGCGGCGCCGGGCCTTCCTCTGCGCTCTCGACGGGGCCCGGCCGCGTCCCGGACCGCTCGGCGCGGGGGCGACCACCGGGGCGCCGCGCCCCGACCTCCTGGCCCCGTCCCCCGACACTGGCGCGCTTCCGGTTCCTCCACCGGCCGCCGCCGTGCTGAAGCTGGTCACCGTGTAGGAGAGGGGGGTGGTGCGGTGGGCACCCGGGAGCCAGCCCGGCACCCGCAGCCCGCCCCAGCCCATCAGGTGGTACTGCTGACCGACCATCACCAGGGCGGCGGTCATCCAGTAGAGGGTCAGCCCCTGCGGCCAGATGAAGCCGAAGAAGACGCTCATCAGCGGCATCAAGTAGACGACCATCTTCATCGAGGAGGCCATCTGCCGCTCCATGTCGCTCATGTCCGCCCGCAGCGGCTGCATCGTCATCTTCGACTGGACGAAATAGGCGAGCCCGGTGAGGAGCGGGAAGATCAGGAGCGCCAGGTTCGACGGCCGGGAGAACATGCGTGCCCAGTCGGTGGTGCAGACGGTCTGGGTGATGGGACACCCGCTGGACGGGCTGGTGGCCGCCCCCACCGCCTGCCCGATGTTCTGGGCCACGTTCCCGATCCAGAGGAACCCGAGGTGGACCGAGCTGGGCAGGATGTCGAAGGCCACCGTCGTCTTGTCCATGCCGATCACGTCGCGGATGCCCCAGTAGAGGCCGTAGAGGACGGGCAGCTGGACCAGCAGGGGAAGACATCCGGACATCGAGCTGAACGGGCTGATCCCGTGCTCGGCGTAAACCTTCTGGGATTCCTCGGAGATCTTCCGGGTCTGCCCCTTGTACCGCTTCCTGATCTCGTTGAGCTGGGGGGCCACCTGCCGCTGCTCGCGCTGGATGCGCCGCTGGGTGCGCAGGTTCCAGCCCATGATCGGGAAGAGCGCGGCTCGGATGATGAGGGTGGTGACCACCACGGCGAGACCGAAGGGCCCGATGGCCCGCAGGCCTCCGACGTTGTTGAAACCGAGGCTCAGCTCCTCGATCATCCAGCCGATCGGGTAGCGGAGGGCGCTCAGCCAGTCGAAGGGGTTCAGGTCCACCGCCCCCACCAGGGGCGGCGCCGCCGCCAGCAGGTGCACCGGGATCACACCGAGCTCCGGTGGGCGAGGCGGGCCTGCCGGTGCATCCGGCGGGCCTCCCGCCAGGTGACGTAGCGGTCGGGCACGGGGTCGCGCCCTCCCGGGTAACCGGGATGGCAGCGCGAGATCCTGCGGATCCCCAGCCACCAGCCCCGCCGCGCGCCGAACCGCTCGATGGCCTGCGCGGTGTAGCGGGAGCACGTCGGTTCGTACCGGCAGCTGCTCATAACGCCGAAGATCGGCCCCAGGGTGACCTGATAGAGGCGGATGAACCCGAGGCTGAGGCGCCTCACGTGAGGTCGGGCCCCCGTACCCGAGCGGCGGACGACGGCCCCGGGGCCGCAGCCTCGCGAGCGCGGGCTACCGCGGCCTGGGCGGCCGCCTCCACCTGCGCACGCAGGGAGGCGAAGGGCAGGGTCAGGGCGGTGGCGTCGGTGCTCACGATCAGGTCGAAGCCGCAGTGCGCGTCCAGCCCCCGGGCCGCCTCGCGCAGCCGGCGGCGGACGCGATTCCGCTCGACGGCGCTGGCCATGGCCGGGACGGAGAGCCCGAGCCGGGCGCGTTCGCGCCCGTTGCGCGCCGCCTGGACCCGGACCACCCCGGCCCGGCCCACGCACCGCCAGGCACGCACTGCGGCGAAGCGCCCACGCCCACCGAGCCCGCCCCCTTCCGTCAGCGCGGGCCGGTCGGGGTGAGGCGCTTCCGGCCCTTCAGGCGGCGCGCCTTGAGCACGTTGCGACCGCCGGGCGTCGACATCCGGGCGCGGAACCCGTGGGTCTTGCGGCGGTACGCCTTCTTGGGTTGATACGTTCGCTTTATCGGAGCTCTCCTGCCGTGAGACCTTCGCAAATCGCGCCCGGGGACGCCACGGAGCGCCGCGCCCGGGCGGCGTGGTCACGCCAGTATATTCGTTCCACCCAGGACCCCCGGTCCTGTGCCGCATGCCGGTGCGCGCCGGGCCGCCTCCCCAGCCCTCAATCCCGCCGCGGCCTCCCGAATCGCCCCTGCGTCCACGCCCTCCACACGCCCTCCACCGCCGGTTGTCGAGCGCCCTCGCCGTTGCTAGACTGACGGGTGCTCCGGCGGGACGCGCTCCCGCAGTCGCCCCAGCCACCGTTGCCAGGCCCGTCCGGAAGCGGTGTCGAAGTTTATCCACTCCTGTTCACATCCTGTGGACAAGTGGCGACGATACGGCGGAGGTTGGGCTTTGGCGCATGGGCGGCCTGAGGTGTGGCTTTGACGATCGGCGCCGATGACGGCATCATCTCGAGTGCCACCGATCGCAGCTCAGCCCAGCAGATCTGGACCTCCGCCCAGGAGGAGCTCCGCTTCCAGCTCGCCCGGCCCAGCTACGAGACCTGGCTGGCCACCGCCACCCTGGTGGACAGCGACGGCCAGCGTTTCCTGATCGGCGTCCCCACCCGGCTGGCGCGCGACTGGGTCTCGGAGCGCTTCGTCTCGGTCATCCAGGAGGTCCTCTCCGGCCTTCTCGGCCACGAGTGCCAGGTGGAGGTCACCGTCGACCCCATGGCCAGCCCTCCTCGCGACGAGCCCGCCCCGCTCAGCGACTCGGACCTGGCCCCGGAGACCGACCTTGCTCCCGCGGGGGAGTCGCGCCTCAATCCCAACTTCACCTTCTCCAGCTTCGTGGTCGGAAACTCGTCGCGCTTTGCCCACGCCGCCTGCCGGGCCGTCGCCGACGCCCCCGGCAAGGCCTACAACCCGCTCTTCCTGTACGGAGGCGTGGGTCTGGGCAAGACCCACCTCATGCATGCCATCGGACACGCCGTCCGCGAGGGCCACCGCCGCCCTCCCAAGGTCGCCTACATCACGTCAGAGAAGTTCACCAACGAGATGATCGCGGCCATCCAGGAGAACAAGACCAACGACTTCCGGCATCGCTACCGGACCGTCGACGTCCTGCTCATCGACGACATCCAGTTCCTCGCCGGCAAGGACAGGACCCAGGAAGAGTTCTTCCACACCTTCAACGCGCTCCACGAGATCCAGAAGCAGATCGTCGTCAGCAGTGACCGGCCACCCAAGGACATCCCCACCCTCGAGGACAGGCTGCGCAGCCGCTTCGAGGGCGGTCTGATGGCGGACATCCAGCCCCCGGACGTCGAGACCCGCCTGGCCATCCTCAAGACGAAGCTCGGGCCGCACAGCCAGCTGGTTCCTGACGAAGTCTGCAGCTTCATCGCCCACCGGATCCAGAAGAACATCCGGGAGCTGGAGGGGGCCCTGATCCGGGTTCTCGCGCATGCCTCCATCAACGGCCACGCCATCACGTTGGAGATGGCACAGCGGATCCTCAGCGACATCATCCCGGTCGCCGATGTCCAGCCACTCAGTATTCCCTTCATCCAGGAAACCGTCGCCGCGTACTACGGAATCGGCGTGGAGGAGATGAAGGGCAAGCGACGTGACAAACATATCGTCTTCCCCCGTCAGGTCTCCATGTACCTGATCCGAGAGGAGACCGACTCCTCCCTCCCCGTCATCGGCGAGGCCTTCAGCGGTCGCGACCACACCACCGCCCTCCACGCCATCGACAAGATCACCGAGCTCCTCCGCGAGGACAGTCGCCTCCAGGGCGACATCCGCCAGCTCCGCGAGCGGCTCCATTCCCATGCCTGATCCCACTCCTCGATCATTCACGTCAAAACCCGCAGACCTGCCGCTCCCCGGTTCCTCCCGCGAGCGACCCCCCGACCCGGGGGACAACCCCTGTGGGGATCCGCCCGGAGCGATGTGGCAAACCGGCCATCCCCCCGCTGCCGGGGGAAAACCGCCGGCACCAAGGCTCCCGTTTCCCCAGCCCCCTCCCGCTTCTCCACAGGCCTTCGTATTCAGAAACCCGGGTTATCCCCCGCTTGCCCACCCCTATTAATCACCTCTTATCTCTACACTGTCACCACCCAAGGAGTCGCCCCCGGTGAACAACTGGCCTCCCGGCACCACCACCCGCTCCGTCATGAGGTGCACGGTCTCTCCATCGGCTCTCAGCTCGTCGCTGAGCCTGGTCTCACGAGCGGTATCGCCGCGCTCCACCCTTCCCGTGCTCGGCAACGTCCTCCTCGAGACCGAGGTGGAGGGTCTCCGGGTCACGGCCACCAACCTGGACCTCACCATCAGCGCCCTGGTGCCGGCCACCGTCCTCGAGGAGGGGCGGATCACCGTTCCGGCACGGCTCCTCGCCGAGTACGTGGCGTCTCTCGATGAGACCGCCTGCACCATGGAGGTGGAGGAGCGCACCCAGATGCTCCGGATCAGCTCTGGTGTGCAGCGGACCAATCTCCATGGCATCGATGCGGTCGAGTTCCCCCCGCTTCCGGCGCGCGAGACCGCACCCGCCTTCGAGGTGGACGCGGCCTCCCTGCAGCAGGCGATCACCCAGACCGCGGTGGCGGCATCCGGGGATGAGCAGACCCCGGTGCTGACCGGTGTTCTCCTTCACGTGGAGGGATCCCGGCTCACTCTGGTCGCGACCGATCGTCATCGCCTGGCCGTGAAGACGCTCGAGGCGCAGGTGATGACCGAAGGGGTCCTGAGCGGAACCGTGATCGTCCCAGCACGGCATCTGGCGGAGCTGGCCCGGGCCATCAACCCGAGCCGGCCACGCGTTGGTGTGGCCTTCAGTGACGCGCGCAACCAGGTGTTCTTCAGCCTCCGCGACATGGAGATTGCATCGAGGCTCATCGAGGGCAACTATCCCAACTACGCGCAGGTGATCCCGGCGAAGTCGACGACCACGGTCACCCTTCCCACCGCCCTCCTGCTGACGAGCGTCAAGACCGCGGCGGTGCTCGCCCGCGACGCCTCCAACCCGGTGAGATTGCGGGCGGCCGAGGGCGAGCTGGAGCTGCTGGCGCAGGCCGCGGAGGTCGGTGATCACGACGCCCCCCTGCCCGCGAAGGTTGATGGGGAGGACGTGCAGGTGGCGTTCAACGCCCGCTATCTGCTCGACGCCCTCCAGGCGATTGATGGAGACCACGTGGAGCTGGCGCTCAACGGGCCCCTCCAGCCCGCCGTGGTTCGCGCCCAGGGCAAGGACGACTACCTCTGCGTCATCATGCCGGTCCGGGTCCCCTAGCGCCGGCTCAGCTCATCGCGGTGAAGCGAAGCCGCTTCACGGCGTCGCCACCCAGACGGCTGTTCAGGGCGCGCACGATGGTGGGCATCTCGAGCTGGAGCTGCTGAGCGAGGGCGCCATTGCGGGTCGCCACCAGGAGTGTCCCGCGCTGCAGCGACAGGGCCTCGCAGAGTGGGGCCAGCGCCGGCCCCACCACCTCGGCCAGTGCCTCGCGGAGCTGGACCTCGTGCACCTCGCGCTGCACGCCGAGACGTCGCAGCGCCGTCCCCAGCACCTCGGCGATGTGCAGGGGGCCGGGCTCGCGCTCGGGTGGCCGCGAGGGATCGCCGCTGCCGCTCATGTTGGCATGACCATCCCCTGGCGGACCAGGAAGTGGTGGGCGCGGTGACGGCCGAATTGATTCTCCTCGCTGCAAGTGACCATGGTCTGGGGCGTACCCTCCGGTGACGAGAGTGCCATGAGCAGCCGCTCACGGCGGGCTGGATCCAGCTCACTGAGCACGTCGTCGAGGAGCAGGAGCGGCAGCCTCCCGCTGCGCGTCCAGAGCAGGCGGACCTCAGCGATCTTGGTCGCCAGCACCGCGCTGCGCTGCTGTCCCTGGGAAGCCGCGGACCGGGCCGGCCGGCCGTTGAGCACGTAGACGAGGTCGTCACGGTGAGGTCCGACGACCGTCGTGCCGCGGGCCATCTCCTCGGCATGGGCCTGCGCCAGCGCGCTGCGCAGGCCGGCCACCACCTCGTCTCGGTCGTCGCTCGCCGCCCCGCACTGGGGCGCATAGCGGAGCTCGAGCTCGTCGGCGGCCTCGCTGATCTCGGCGATGGCGGAGGCGGCGAGTGGCGCCAGCGCGCGGACCAGGCCGGCGCGCGCGAGCTGGATGCTGGCGCCGTGCTGCACCAGCGCCTCGTCGAACGGTCGGAGCTGATCGGGGGCCTCGTCACCGCGCGTCTGCAGGTGGCGCAGCAGGGCGTTGCGCTGCTCGAGGACGCGGCGGTAGCGCATCAGCTCGTCCGCAGCGGTGCGGTCCAGCTGCGCGATGAGCACGTCGAGAAGCCGGCGGCGGGCGTCGGGACCGGCCTTCACCAGCTGCAGGTCATCGGGCCAGAAGAGCACCACCGGCCACCTGCCGAGGAGGTCGCGGGGAGCGACGGGGTGGCCGTCGCAGGAGGTCGTGCGCGCGATGCGGGGAGGGGAGCCGGGGCCGCCGGGGTTGGGGTCGCGGACGCGGCGCAGCCGGAGGGCGAGTGTCTCGGTCAGGGTCCGCCGCACCAGCACCGCGTCGACGGCGGCCTCCTCCTCCCCCCAGCGGAGCAGCTCCGCGGCCGTGCTCGCACGCGGTGACCTGGTCAGGAGGAGCGTGGCCACCGCCTCCAGCAGATTGGTCTTGCCCTGGGCGTTCTCACCGACGAAGACGTTGAGCCCAGGGCCGAGCTCGAGGTTCAGCTCCGCGTAGTTCCGGAAGTTGAAGAGGCGGAGATGGGCCAGGAATGCCTCGCTGGACCGGGGTGGTGGAGAGGCGAGGCTCACGAGCACTTCAGGGCCACGGAGCGCACCAGCTCCGCGACCTCGGCAGTGGCCTCCGGGCGGGCCAGCTGCGCGACGGCTGCGCGCATCGAGAGCAGCGAGGGGGATCCGGGCGCGGCCAGCTCGGCCACCTCGTCCACCAGCTCGGCGTCCCCGGGAACGTAGCGCCCGGCCCCGGTGTCGATCAGCCACTCCATGTTCCCCCTCTCCTGGCCCGGGAGGTACCAGGTGATCAGGAGGGGGAGGCCGGCGCAGAGGGCCTCGGCGATCGTCCCGGGGCCGGCCTTGGTGACCACGATGTCGGCGGCCGTCATCCACTCCGCCATGTTGGTCACGAAGCCGTGCACGGCGACCGGGCGGCCCGACCGATCACGGAGCCCGGCGAGGCCGTCCTGAGCCCGCCGGTTGTGCCCGCAGATGACCACCAGCGAGACGTCCAGCCCGCTTCCGGCCAGCACCCGGGCCCGCCTCTCGATGTCGCCGGAGCCATCGGCGCCGCTGCACACCAGCACGGTGAACCGGTCGGGGTCGAGCCCGAGCCGGCGCCTCTGGGCGCGGCGGGCCTCCGGGTCGGACGAATGGTCGGTGAAGCCGGCGTCGACCGGCAGCCCCACCTGAACCAGCCGGTCGGCCGCGACCCGGTTGCGCCGGCAGCGATCCAGACCGCCCGGGGAGGCGACGATCACCAGGTCGACATCGGGCGACGCCCAGAAGGCGTGCACGTCGACGAGGTCGGTGACCGCGGTGATGATGGGGAACCGGAGGCCGACGCGCCGGCGGGCACGCACGGCCGCACGGTTGAGCAGGGGATGGAAGGAGACGACCGCCGCCGGATCCCAGGAGGTCATCAGCCGTGCGATGGCGGGGTCGACGCTGCGCAGGATCACCTCGGAGGCCCGCACCATGGCACGGGAGTTGGTGGCGTGGAAGAGGCCGCCCCAGACCCACGGAGCGTGCTGGATCAGCGGGCCGTAGAGGGAGGCGGTCCCACCCAGGATCCGGGGAGAGGCCGTCGCGAAGGGGTCGACGATCTCCACCGCGAACTCTCCGGGATGAGCGCGGCCGAGGTAGTGGCTCACCGCGGTGGCCGCGGCCCGGTGTCCGCCACCGGTGTCGGCGATCAGGAAGAGGAGCGTGCGCGACACGGCCCCTGAGACTAGCGAAGCGCGAGGTCCGGAAGGGGCTTTCGACCCCCTCAGCCGCCGAAATGGACGGAGAGGGCCTGGAGACCGGGGGCGAGCGACGTCAGCGCCAGCGCACCCGAGCCGTCGGCGTTGGCGATGACCGCCTCCTCGGCTCCCGTGCCCGTCCTGGTGATGTAGGCGATCTGACGGCCGCTCGGGGCCACCGTCGCGCTGTCGGGATCGGCGTCCCCCACCGGGGTGGGGATCGGTGTGACGGCCCCGGTCGCGATCTCGAGCCGGCCCAGCTGCGGAGCGCTGGGAGGAGCGCTGAGGGCCACCACCAGGGTGGCATCGTCGGTGAATCCCACCGGGGTGAGGCTGGTGCCCACCTTGAGGGGGGGCTGGCCGCTCGAGGGGTTGGCGACCCAGGTTGTGGGAAGGGCGGAGGAGGAGGGGATCACCTCCATGGCCAGCTCCTCGCCCTGCGGCGCTGCCACCAGGCCGGCGGCGCTGCCCTCGATCCCGGGGAGCTGGTAGCGGGCGCTGAGCGCCGGGTCGGCCAGGTCGACGTGGGCCGGGCTGGTCGCCGTCGCCGCCACCGGGATGGCCAGGGCGTCACCGTCCGCCGTCCACACCGGGGGACCGGACGGAGGAGAGCCCGCATGGAGCTCGGAGAGGGACTCGGTCTGAGCGTCGTAGAGCTGGACCGACGAATCGGCGGCGACGAAGGCGAGCGTGGACCCGTCCGGGGACCACGCCGGCCAGGTCGCCCCCTGCAGGTCGAGCTGGTCCAGGCCGGTCTGGACATTGATGATCCGCAGCAGCGGTGCCGCTCCCGGCGCGGTGGCGTCGGTCTGGACCACGGCGAGCCAGCGCGCGCCCGGCGAGACGGTGGCGGCGTCGATGGTGGCGGTCGGCTGTCCCGGCCCCACCTCGCCGCAGCCGGCGGGATCGGCACAGGACGGAACCGCGTCGAGGACCTCGGTGGGGATCGGGAGCCCGGCGGCCGGCGCCATGAGCTGGGCGAGCACCACCTCGGTTGCCTCTCCCAGGCCGGGCCCGGCAAGCACCACCAGATGTCCCGAGACGGACAGGGCGGTGGTGCGGAAGTGCAGTGTGATCGGGGCCCGGATCGGCTGCCCGAAGGCGTCGGTGGCCTGGCGGCTCACCCTGAGCGTGTAGGCCGTCGACGGAGCGAGGGGCGCGCTGGGGATGACCTCGAACTGGCCGAGGTCAAGCGGGTTGCGGACCACCTTGAGACTGGCCACGGGAGGGGAGAGCGAGATCGCCGCCGCCACCGCAGGCTCCGACATGGCGCGCGAGAAGGAGAGCACGAGGGGGGCGTCCCGGGGGATGCTGGCCCCGTCGCTCGGCGTGGAGGACGTGAGCAGCGGCGCCGCCGCGCTGGTCAGGTACCAGACGTGGTCGAGGGAGTTGACGTTGCCCCCGACCGAGGTCACGCCCGCCCTAAGGTCGAAGGTGTACTCCCTGTTGGGGGCGAAGAGAGCCCCCGGATGGTGGAGGACGAACCCCGATCCGCCGGAGAGCCAGGTGACCCAGCAGGGCCCGCCGGGCTTGGCGGTGAAGGCCCCCGCCACATTGCACCCCGGCAGCCCGGCGTACGGGGACAGCGTCTCGGCCACGCTGAGGTGGGAGGCCACGCTCTGATGGACGACGGGCTGGTCGAAGACGACCTCGACGGGGACGTTGGCGTCGAGCTGGGTGGATCCCGCGGGAGGATTCAGCTGGACGATCTGGGGCGGAGCGCTGAAGCATCCGGTGAGCAGGACCGAGGGTGCGAGAAAGGCGATGCCGAGGGGGATCGACCGGAGCCGGAGCGCGCGGGGACGAGGGCTCAATACGGGCGGGAGAGGGCGGTCTCCACGTCGATCGCCGGCGCGGCACCGGTGCCGCTCTTCACCTCGATCCGGGCCGTCTTGTCGGTTGCGATCTTGCCCACCCCGGCGGTCGCCGTGCTGAGTGCTGGGTTTCCCTGAGTGTAGGCGCCGAGGACGTGGCCCTGGCTGAGCAGGATGATGCCGATGTCGGCGCTGCCCACCACCACCACGGCTCCGTCCACGACCTCCTCGGCGAGGTAGGCGAGCAGCGCATCGAAGTTGACGAAGCGGCCGAGCAGGCCGGTGAAGAGGAGGGGGGCGGTGAGCAGCTGGGCGACTGCCTCGACGGTCTCACCGGAGAGGTCGATGACGTCGAGGGTGCCGGTTCCCGCCTCCACGGTCCGGCGCAGCGCCAGGAAGGCCGCCTCCCCGCCGGGGGCTCCGGCAACGCTCGAGCGAGCGTCGAGGAGATGCCCCTGCTGGAAGAGGAGCATCCCGGAGAAGTCGGGCGCCGTGAGCCGCACGTAGCCGGTGTGCTGATCGCCGCGCAGGGTGCGGAGCAGCTTGGGGAAGTCGACGAAGGCGCTCTTCAAGCCCTCGTACTGGACCCGTCCGGCGGGCAGGGGGTAGAGGATCTCGAGCGCGGCGGCCACCGGTGAGCCGAGAACCGCCGGGGGCGCCGGGGCGGGAGCGGGTGCCGGGGGCGGGGGCTCCGGCCGGTACGGCGCCGGGGCGAGGGCGGGCGCGGGAGCCGGGGCCGGGCGGTATGGCGCCGGGGCGGGAGCGGGTGCCGGCCGCGGCGCGGGGGCCTGGTAGCGGGCGGCGGCAGGCACCGGGGCCGGGGCTGCCGCCGCGGGGGCGGGAGCCGGCGCCGGGGCGGGGGCGGGTGCGGGAGCCGGAGCCGGAGCCGGAACTGGGGCCGGGGCCGGGGCCGGAGCCGGGGCCGGGGCCGGAGCTGGGACCGGGGCGGTCCAGGGAGAGTACGCGGCGGGCTGCTGCTCGTTGCCCTCCAGGTCCGGGAGGACGGACGTCCAGCCGGGCTCCGGGTAGCCGCCGCCCTCGGGCTCGGCGTAGACGGCCGTCCCGTAGTCCTCGGTCTCCTCGTAGCCGGGCGCGCCCCCCCAGCCGGCCTGCTGCTCTCCGCCCGCGGCCGCGGCCGCGACCTCGGGCCCCCGGCGCTCGGCCTCGGCGATCAGCTCCGAGGGCGAGGCCTTGATCGTCTCCTCGGGCGGGAGCTTGGCGCGGGGGTCGAAGCGGAAGGTGCCGTCGTGCCAGTTCAGGGCTTCGAGGACGACGTCCTCGCCCTGGCCCGCCGGTCCCGAGGCGTGGAAGAGATGACCGAACAGAAAGAACAGCGAGGCCGTCTCGTTCTCGCTCTCCAGCGCGAGCGCACCCGTCGCGCGCTCTGCCTGCATGGTCTGGAGCAGGGTTGCAAGGCTCGAATCCTGCAGCAAGCCCTGAGTCTGCACAGGCCCTTCTCCGTGTGGGGATAGATCTGCCGCAAGGGCGGACTGAATATCTGAGTTCGGCCGTATAGTAACAACCCCGCGCCTGATGCGCCTCTGTCTCCTCCAGGCGCGCAAGGGGCACGGACGGCCTCGGTGGTCGCAGAGGCTTCGCCTCCAACCGTCTAGACTGGTGGCGTGGGCACACCTCCCGTGCTGGTCCCTCGCGAGGCGCCGGTTGGCTGAGCCGCCCGCATCGGAGTCGGCGGAGCAGGCCGGCCAGGTTCGCTCCGCCTTCCCCTCCTACGAGGAGCTGTCGGCGGACCTGATCGAGGCGCTCGACAAGACCGGGCTCTTCATCGAGGACGTGCGCCACCACCTGGAACCGTCGGTGGGCGAGCGGCGCTTCGAATGCACCATACGGCTCTCCTCCAGCGAACCCCCGTCCCGCTACCACGTCCATCTCAGCTTCGTCTGGGACGCCCTGCTGACCTACGTGGCCGCCTACGGCGCCGGGGCGGACTGCGACCTGTACCACGACGACGACGAGTCCGAGGACTGCCCCCACCACCAGCTCACGCCCCAGCCCTTCGTGGAGCTCGAGGCGGAGTTCGTGCTCGGTGACGGGGGCTACGAGCTCCATGACGTGGCCGAGGTGTCGGCCTGGATCGAGACCGTCCAGGAGCTGCTGGCCAAGCTGTTCCGCGACGAGGATCGCCCCTCCGTCCACGTGGGGATCGCCTCCCTCGGATCGACGACGCTGGTCGAGAAGTTCACCGCCGAGCACTCGTGGCTCCTCGACTTCGAGCGGCCCCCCGACTTCGAGGGCATCGCCCGCCAGGTCCAGACCGCGCTGCGCCAGATCCCCCAGCTGGCCGACCGGCTGCCGATCTGAGGGGCCGCCGGCGCGGCGGGTCCGCTCCCGAGGGGACCCGCCGGACCGATCAGCCGGAGAACGCGGTGGCGACGGCCGGGTCGATCTCGGCGATGAGCCGGCGCCAGAAGGGGCGCTGCGGCAGTCCGGGATGGGGGACCACCGGCTCGGCTCCGCTCGCGATCTCACCGTGGCGGCCGAGGAGGATGAGGTCGGCGTCGGCCCGGCGCGGCCCCCAGCGATAGGTCGGGTGCCGGCCGCAGCGCGCCTCCGCCGCCAGGCAGACCGCCAGCCAGCGGTGGGCCGGCCAGGGCTCCGGGCTGCGGGCCAGCAGCACCTGGTTGTGGAAGTCGCCCTGGGCGGTCACCCCCACCGGGAGGGTGAGGATCTCACCCGACGCCGCCTCGATCCGGACCCCGGCGCCGTCCAGGGCGGAGCGGAGGCAGCCGAGGGCGCGGCCGCGGTGGCCGACGTTGCAGCCCAGGGCGATCCAGGCCCACTCCGACTCCGGGGCGCCGGCTCGGGTCACCCGGTGGGCCCGGGGGACGGCGCCAGGCGGACCGCCTCGGGGATCCTCCTCAGCACCGCGTCGGCCACCCGCAGGCCGCGCCGGACCGCGGCGACATCGTGGACCCGCACCATCTCCACGCCGGCCGCGACGGCGATCACGCAGAGCGCCAGGGTCCCCTCGACGCGCTGGTCGGGCGGGGCCCCGCCCAGCACCAGGCCGATGGTCGACTTGCGAGAGGGACCGAGGAGCAGCGGGCATCCGAGACCACCGAGTTCGTCCCAGCGCTGGAGCAGCTCGAGGTTCTGGGCCGGGGTCTTGCCGAAGCCGAAGCCCGGGTCCAGGACCAGCCGGCCATCGTCGATCCCATGGCGGGCTGCGACCAGCAGCGACTCGCGCAGGTCGCGGGCCACCTCCGCCATCAGGTCGCCGTCGCCGTGGCCGCGACGGTTGTGCATCGCCACCAGCGCCACCTCGGGGTGGGCGGCGAGCACGGGGGCCATCTGCGGGTCTCCGCGCAGGCCCCAGACGTCGTTGACCATGGTTGCCCCGGCGGCAATCGCGGCCCGGGCCACGCCGGCCTTGCGGGTGTCCACCGAGACCGGTACGGGCAGCCTCCTGGCCAGGGCCTCCAGCACCGGCAGGACCCGGCGCAGCTCGGCGGGGGCGTTCACCGGGGCCGAGCCGGGGCGGGTGGACTCGCCGCCGACATCGATGAGGTCGGCGCCGTCGGCCACCAACCGCTCGGCGAGGGCCACGGCGGCCCCCACGTCCCCGGCGACGCCGTCACCGGAGAAGGAGTCGGGGGTGGCGTTGACCACGCCCATGATCAGCGTCGAGGCGCCGAGCTCGAGGCGGCGCTCTCCGCAGCGCAGCGCCGGCCTGGGGTGCCGGCCGGCCAGGGCGGCCGCGAGCGCGGCGCCGAGGTCCGCGGTCGTGCGGTCGCCCGCGGCCAGGCGCCGGGCGGCTCCCGCGAGCGAGGTGGACGGGCCGAGCAGCACGGCGCGGCCGTCCGGAGCGATCACCGCCCGCCCTCCCTCCGCCTCGACCGCTCGCCGCAGCGCCCCCACCTGGTCGGGGTGTAGCCCCTCGACCCCCAGCGCGCCGAGCGCGGCATCCCCGGTGAGGACATCCGGATCGCCGGCGCCGTCCAGCCTTGCGAGAGCGTGTCGGAGCGACTCCGGGACGCGCGGTGTGAGCGGCCGGATGTTGTAGCGGAGGGCCGCTTCGGCGGCGGCGACCGTGGTGCTCACCGCTCGTTCTCGCCTATCACTCCTCCGCCTGCGGCATCCGTTCCGCCGCCCTCAGTATCCGTCGGCGTGCAGGGTGGGGTGGTCCATGCCGACCGCGTGCCCCACCTCGTGGAGCACGGTGCGGCGGATCTCGTCGGAGAGCGCGGCCCGGTCGCGGCACCAGTTCTCGATGTTCAGCTGGTAGATCTCGATGGCCGCGGGGTTGACGTGCCCCCAGCCGCCGGCCGCGCCGTACACGTTGCCGAGCCAGTACCCGAGCGCGTGGGGGTCGAGGTGGGAGTCGACCACCATCGTCAGGGCGGGCAGCCGGGGGACGGCGACGACGGTGCCGCTGTCCTCCAGGAAGTCGATGACCTGCGGGGGAAGGGTGGGCAGCACCGCGCCGGCGACCGCCTCGAACTCGGCGGGGCTGATCCGGAAGGGCACGACGTACCTGCCGGGGTCGAGCTGGGCGGCGCGCCGGAAGCAGGCCTCGTCGCCATCCCGGGCGTTCCATTGGAGTGCCTCCCCCAGCGCGAACCAGGCGTCCGCCGAGCCCGGCTCCAGGCGGGTCAGGCGACCCAGCGACTCCGCCGACTCCTCCAGCTCGCCGCTGCGCAGCGCCATCTCGCCCCGGACCTCCCAGGCGGCGGGCTCCTCGGGGTCGAGGACGCAGGCCTGGCGCGCCAGGGTCAGGGCGTCGGCGAAGCGCTCACGCTCCTCCAGCCGGTCGATCCGCTCGAGGAGACGGGCGAGCGCGTCAGCCGCCATGGCCGGAGTCTAGCCCTGCGGGCTGGGCGCGGATACCAGGTGGACGGGAGGGCTCCGGATAAGGTCGTGAGATGCGAACCGGCTGCGCGCCGGCGCTCGCCCAAGTCACGGCGGCCTCCGTTTGTGCGCGGGGCACATGTTCGATCGCGCCAGAAGGCTCTAGCCTCGGGTGGCACGAGTCGGGCGTCCGGACTGGACGGCACGGGAGGTCCTTGAGCGCATGCTGTTGGCACAACTGGTCCCGGATCCGAGCTGGTTGAACTCGGGGGACAACGCCTGGCAGATAACTGCCGCGACGCTGGTCGGGATCATGAGCGTCCCGGGGCTGGCGATCCTCTACGCGGGGATCATGAAGCGCAAGTGGGCGGTGAACTCGGCGCTGATGGTGATCTACGCGTTCGCGATGACCCTGATCGTCTGGACCCTCTTCGCCTACAACATGAGCTTCGGGCACCCGGGGATCGGGACCGTGGTGGGTCAGCCATCCCCGGTGCTGAGCGCCAGCAGCCTGGAGCAGCAGGCGTCGATCCCGCTGCTCACCGGGCTGATGCCGGGGCTCCGGTTCCCGCTCAGCTCGATGGTCTATTTCCAGTTCGTCTTCGCGGCCATCACGGTGATCATCCTGGGCGGCGCGCTGCTGGGCCGGATCAGCTTCAAGGCCTGGGCGCTGCTGGTTCCGCTCTGGATCACCCTGGTGTACTCGGTCGGCGCCTTCAGCCTCTGGGGCGGCGGCTGGCTCTCCCAGATGGGGGCGGTGGACTTCTCGGGAGGCTACGTGATCCACGTGGCCGCGGCCGTCTCCGGGTTCACGGCGGCGGCGGTGATCGGTCCGCGGCTGCTCCGCGATCGCCAGCACACCTCTCCCAGCAACCTGATCATGGCGGTGGCCGGCGGCGGGCTGCTCTGGCTGGGCTGGAGCGGCTTCAACGGCGGTGACCCGTACTTCGCCAACGCCGACGCGGCCGGCGCCATCCTCAACACCCACCTCTGCACCGCGACCGCGCTCTGCACCTGGGTGATGTGGGACGCGATCCGGTTCAAGAAGGTCAGCGTGGCCGGATCCATCAACGGCATGGTGGCGGGCCTGGTCGCGATCACCCCGGCCGCCGGTTTCATCGACGGGTACGCGGCGCTGGCGCTGGGCGTGCTGGCCGGCACCCTGCCCTGGCTGACCATCAACTGGGCACCGCGTTTCGCCATCTTCCGCAGGGTGGACGACACCCTCGGTGTCATCCACACCCACGGCGTGGCCGGCGCGCTGGGCGGCCTCTTCACCGGCATCATGGCCGACCCCAACATGGTCGAGTACCTGGGCGTCAAGGGCACCGCGAACTCGGCCGTCACCGGGCTCTGGTACGGCAACCCCCACCAGCTCCTGGTGCAGTTCCTGGCGCTGCTGTTCATCATCGGCTACGACGCGGCGGCGACCTTCGTCGTCGTCAAGGTGATCAGCCTCGTCGTGCCGCTCCGTGCTCCGGACGCCCACCTCGAGACGGGCGACCAGCTGATCCACGGCGAGGTGGCCGTGGATCTGGAGCCCTACCCCGGAGCGCCCCACGTCCCGGTTCCCGCCTTGGCCGGGGCGACCTGACCCTCGCTCCTTGGGTCTGCCTGGGAGCCGTGCCCTCCCGCGCAGGCCCCCTCTTTGGACGGGCCCGGTGTGTCGCCGGGCCCGTCCCTGTTTAACCCTGGTGGGCGAGGACGTACGTGGCGCCGGCGCTGGTGGACTGATCAGCCCTCGAGGGGGTCCTGACCCGTCGCCGCATAGGTCGCGCACCGCTGGCGCGCCAGGGTCACCGCGTCGGGGCTGATGTCGGCGCCGAGGAACGAGCAGCCACCCGCCAGGGCGGCGACGGCCGAGCTTCCGCTCCCGGCGAAGGGGTCGCAGACCACCATGCCCGGCTCGACGCTGCCGACCAGCATGCGGGCAAAGAGCTCGACCGGCTTCTGGGTCGGGTAGGCGCCGCGGTGGATGCGCTTGATCCGCCAGACGTCGCCGAGGTCGCGCCGGGCCAGGCGCCGCCGGCCCTTGCAGGCGAACACCACCAGCTCGTGGCGGCGCCGGAAGTAGTGGCCCATGCCGATGTTCACCTTGTCCCAGACGATCACTCCCTTGACGTTGAAGCGCTCGCGCATCAGCGCTCCCAGGCTGAGCAGGGAGAAGGAGTCGAACATGACGTAGATGTGGCGGTCGGGGCGGAGCACGCGGTGGCATTCGCCGAGGAATCGGGAGAACGTCTCGGGATCGTCGTGGAACTCCTGGAACCAGCGTGAGTTCCCGGGCTCGCCGTATCTCCCGACGATGCGCCCGTGACCGAACTGCAGGTGCTGGTTCATCCCCGAGTACGCCGGGTCGGTCACGATGCAGTCGACCGACGCGTCGGCGAGACCGCCCAGGAAGTCCAGGCAGTCGGCCTGCTCGATGCGCCACACCGGGGCGGTGCCGGGGACGCCATCAGCCGCGAGCCCCATCGCCGGAAGCTTAGCCGCGGTGGCGGCTCACGGGGCCTCCACGGAGGGGCGTCGCGGCCCGGCAGCCGCGCCCGTCAGGGGGGAGGTGCCGCCGGCGTCAGCCGGCGCCCCCTCCGCTCGGGCGTGGCCACATCCCCTCGTCGGGAGGGGGCGTCCGGTCGTCGGGCGGCAGCGTCCCATCATCGGGTGGACGGGGACGGTCGTCGAAGGAGGCACCGCCCGCCCCGCCGCCGGGTGCTCCCTGGGGGCCCGCGAAACCGAGCTGGCGCAGCAGCTTCTCCAGCTCCTCGGGGCCGCCGAGGTCCTCCTGGACGCGCTCCGCGAAGCGGGCCAGCAGGTCGGAGAGCTGGGGGTCCGTGGTCAGCTTGTCCTGGAGCCCGCCCAGCTGCGAGAAGAGGTCGCGCATCGCCGCCTCCTGGGCCACCTGCATGAGCACCGGCTGGGAGGCGGCGGCGGCGACCGCCTGCGCCTGCTGGCGCACCACCTCGAAGCCCCGGCAGCTCAGGCAGGTCCCCTGGTGCCCGCAGCGGCAGAGCCGCGCCTTGAGCGTGTCGAGCTCGCGATGGAGACCGGAGAGGTCGACTCCCGGTTGCGGGTCTCCCATGCGTCGATCCTACGGCGCGGCGCACCGCCGCCGCCGGTTCGGGCCGGGAGGGCGGCGGCGTGGCGTGCCGGGCGGGTACAGTCGGGGCCGTGCCCGAGCCGAAGCGCCGCGCCCTGGTCACCGGGGTGACCGGCCAGGACGGCCCCTACCTCAGCGAGCTGCTGCTCGGCGCGGGGTACGAGGTCCACGGGCTGGTGATGCCGGGCGAGGTGGTCCCCGACGAGGTGCCGGCGGAGGTCCGCCTCCGCGAGGGGAGCCTCACCGACGCCGGCTCGCTGCAGGCGGCGCTGGCCGCGACCCGGCCGGCCGAGGTCTACAACCTGGCCGCCGCCACCTCGGTGGCCGGATCCTTCGATGACCCGCTGGGCGTCGCCGAGGTGACCGGGCTCGGCGTCCTCCGCCTGCTCGAGGCGATCCGGCACGCCGACCCGGCCATCCGCCTCCTGCAGGCCTCGAGCGCCGAGATCTTCGGCGGTGCCACCACCTCGCCCCAGGACGAGACGACGCCGCTCTGCCCCATCTCCCCCTACGGGGTGGCCAAGGCGTTCGCCCACCAGACCGTCCAGGTATACCGGCGCAGCCACGGGATCTTCGCCGCCACGGTCATCCTCTACAACCACGAGTCGCCGCGGCGCGGCCCGGGCTTCGTGACCCGCAAGGTGACCATCGGGGCGGCCCGGATCGCGCGCGGGCTCGAGAGCGAGCTGCGCCTCGGGAACCTGGAGGTGGAGCGCGACTGGGGTTACGCCCCCGACTACGTCCGAGCCATGCACCTCGCCCTCCAGCAGGAGGTCGCGGACGACTACGTGGTGGCCACCGGCCGGACCCACACCCTGCGGGAGCTGCTCGAGGTCGCGTTCTCCGCGGCCGGGCTCGACTGGCGCGCCCACGTGGTGAGCGACCCCGGGCTGCACCGGCTCGGCGAGCCAGTCCGGCTCTGCGGGGACGCGACCCGGGCCCGCGCGCGCCTGGGCTGGGCCCCCACGCGCGAGTTCGCCGACGTCATCCGGGAGATGGTCGCGGCCGACCTCGACCGGCTCGATCAGGCCGCCCCCTCGTCCGGCCCCGCCCCCGGCCCCGCGGCCTCTCCGCGAGAGCAGCCGCGAGGATGAGACGATCCGCGCCATGAGCAGGTCCGCGCTGATCACGGGCATCACCGGCCAGGACGGCGGCTATCTCGCCGAGCACCTGGTGTCCCTCGGCTACGAGGTCCACGGGCTGATCCGCGGCCAGAACAACCCCCGGGCCGCCACCGTCCGCCGGATCGTCCCCGAGCTGCGGCTGATCGAAGGCGACCTCCACGACCAGTCGTCCCTGATCGCGGTCCTCGAGGCGACCCACCCCGACGAGGTCTACAACCTGGGGGCGATCAGCTTCGTCGCCCTCTCCTTCAAGCAGGCGATCAACACCGGGGAGATCACCGGCCTGGGGGTCACCCGGATGCTGGACGCCATCCGCGTCGTCAACCCGGCGATCCGCTTCTACCAGGCTTCGAGCAGCGAGATGTTCGGGAAGGTCAGGGAGACGCCGCAGAACGAGCTGACACCATTCCACCCGCGCTCGCCCTACGGGGTCGCCAAGGTCTACGGGCATCACATCACGGTCAACTACCGGGAGAGCTACGGGCTGTTCGCGGTCAGCGGCATCCTCTTCAACCACGAGTCACCGCGCCGCGGGCTCGAGTTCGTGACCCGCAAGATCACCGACGGGGCGGCCCGCATCAAGCTGGGCCTGGAGTCGGAGCTGCGCCTCGGCAACCTCGACGCCCAGCGCGACTGGGGGTTCGCCGGCGACTACGTGCGGGCCATGCACCTGATGCTCCAGCAGGACGAGCCCGACGACTTCGTCGTCGCCACCGGTGAGACCCACTCGGTGCGCGAGCTGCTCGAGTTCGCCTTCACCCAGGTCGGGCTGCGCTGGCAGGACCACGTGGTGGTGGACGAGCGATTCCTCCGGCCCGCGGACGTCGCCGCGCTCGTCGGCGACGCGAGCAAGGCGCGCCGGGTGCTCGGCTGGGAGCCCACCGTCTCCTTCCCCGAGCTGGTGGCGATGATGGTGGAGTCCGACCTGCGCGCGGTCAGCTCGAGCGCTGCGAGCGCAGCCGCATCCTGAGTCCCACCCCCATCACCGCGCAGGCGACCGCGACGCCGACGCAGAAGGCGATCTCGACCCGGACCAGCGACCCCGGCAGCACGGCCAGGGCGAGCACCAGCGCCACGGTGCCGGCGACCCAGCCCGCCGTCGCTCCGCGGTACCCGCGCAGCGCGATGCAGGCGTAGGCGAGGGCGAAGGCGGCCATCATCCCCTCGCTGCCCAGGGCGAGCAGGGCGAGGTCGCCGCGCGCCAGCGGGCGGCTGGTGTGGAAGAGGATCTGGAGGATGGGCGGGCCCAGCAGGGCCATGCCCGCCACCGAGACCAGCACCGCCAGCGCAACCAGGAGCAGCACCCTGCGGAGAAGGGCGCGGAAGTCGTCCAGCCGCCCGGCGGTGGCGTCGGCCGAGAGCTTGGGCATCAGCGACGCCTGGATCGCCTGGAAGAAGAACAGCGGGATCCGGGCGACGATCAGGCCGTTGAGGACACGGCCCGCGGCGCTCGGGTCGCCGCTGCTGAAGAGCGCCTTGACCGCGAGCGGGGCGACGTTGGTCAGCGCCTGGGCCAGCAGGGCACCGGCGAGCAGCCAGCCGAGGGCGGCGGACATCTCGCTCCAGCGCGCCGGCGGGCCGGGGGCGGCGATGCCGCGCTGGCGGGGCAGCACCGCGGCGAGGCCGATCAGGCAGGGCAGGCTGATGGCCAGCCCGTAGGCGCCGTCATTGGTCACGCCGGCCTTCAGCAGCACCAGCGCGGCGGCGATCCGGACCACCCCCTCGATCGTCAGGACGGCCGCGTAGCCGCCGAAGCGGGCGGAGCCGGCGAGCGTTCCCCGGGAGAGGTAGTAGAGGGCGTAGACGGCCATCGCGACCAGGAAGCCCGCCAGCAGCAGTCCCTGGCCGTTGAAGAGGGTGCCCACCAGCGGGCCCTCGGCGGCGCTGGCCAGGACGATCACGCCCAGGGCGAGCCCGGCCCCCAGCAGCAGCGCCCGCCGGACCACCGGCCCGGCCCCGAGCCCGGCCACCCGCCGTGCCGACGCCGCCCGCCCGACCTCCTGCTCCAGGGGCAGGAAGAGGCCGGGGGCGGCCACGAAGGTGAGCGCCCAGAGGGCGCTGAACGCCGAGTAGGGCTTGGGTGCGAGGGCGTGGTTGGCGATCACCAGGAAGGCGTAGGTGGTCAGCCCCTGGAACGCGAGCGCGATCCCGATGACCAGGGCCCCGGGGGGGAGCGGGCTTGCCCGGCGTGCCGGTGCGGCCCGCGCGGCGTCGGGGACGGGCGGGCGGTCGAGTTCGGTCATGGCGTCAACGGCGAAGTTTGTCGCAAGCGGCCATCCCACCGTCCCTGTCCTGGCCACTGGCCGGCTGCGACGCCGATGACACGATTCAGCCCGTACGTTGCAACTGGCACCGGTTCGGGTATAGTCGGTGCAGGCGGGAGCTTTCGAGAGCCGCTGCCCCGGCCGGCCGCCGGCCAGATGCCGCGTCATTGCCGCGAGCGCGTGCCTCCGAAGCTTCCCGGAATACGTGTGCTGACGCCGTACGGCAATTCCTGCGGCGCATCGAGGTTGACAGTCCGCTGATAGCACCGGACCTCGCGCTCGACCGGCTTCACCTCATCGTGCCCGATGAGAGTGATGCGATGGTCGTGCTCACCACCCTTGCAAACGGCGGTGCCGCCGGCGCCGATCCGCGCGCCGTCTTCGCCGAGCGCCTCTCCGAGCTCGGCCACCTCACCGCCTCCTTCAGCGACGACGACCCCCCGCAGGTGCGGCTGGCGCTCCCCGACCTCACCCTGCAATGCGTTCCCCAGCCCGACCCCGGCGGGGACCCCGCGCACCTGGCCCTCCGGGTGATCTCGCTCAAGCCGGTCAGCGACCATCCCGAGGGGGCCAAGATCCTGACCCTGACCGCCCGTCACCCGGTGGTGACCGCGGCTAACGGGGTGGCGAGCGACACCTTCCGGATCCTGGACTGGCGCCGCGCCGCCGCCAAGGCGGCCAAGAGCGAGCGCCTCTACGCCACCCTGAAGCTGGTCGAGCGCCTCGAGTCGGCGGAGAAGGGCCGGGCCCAGACCCAGCGCACCCGCTACGTCGCGGCCCGCGAGTTCTGGCGGTGCAAGACCTGCCGGGCGCTCTGGCGCCCGGGGGAGCACACTCGCTGCCCCTCGTGCGGACGAGAGTTCGGCGACGCCGACCGCCGCCAGCCGGAGATCGCCAAGGTCGAGTTCGCCGTACCTGAGGACGAGACCATCAACCTCGCCCCCGACGCGGCGGTGCTGGTGGAGCCCGAGGACGAGCCCAACTTCGTCGGCCGGGTGTCGCGGATCGACCACCGCCGCCACACCGTCGAGGTGAGCACCCGGACCTTCGAGCACGCCGGGACCGAGGGCTACATCACCCCCTCGTTCAACCGGGCGCTCTACCAGGCTAAGCGGTCGGTGCTGGCCGCGATCGCGACCCGCGACTTCGGGGTGGGCCTGCTCGCCCAGCTGCTGGTCGCCGCCGACACGGTGCGCTCGCCCGCCTACACCGCAGGCCCGGAGACGGCGGGCTGGCTCACCGAGGGGATGCAGGCCAACCCACCCCAGGACCGTGCCGTCGCCCTCCTCGCCGGGCTCCAGGCCGGCCAGGCAGTGTTCATCCAGGGGCCGCCGGGGACCGGCAAGACCACGGTCATCGTCGAGGCGGTGAAGCGCCGGCTGGCGACCGACCCTGAGGAGCGGATCCTGGTCACCTCCCACTCCAACCTGGCGGTCGACAACGCGCTGGAGCGGCTCGACGGCACCCCCGGGATGCGGGCGGTGCGGGTGGCCCGGGCCGAGCGCGTCCATCCCGCGGTGGAGCGCTTCCGCTGCGACGACGAGGACGACCCGCGGCTGATGGAGGCCAACTGCTACTTCGCCACCTGCGCGACCGCGGCCACCTCGGCGATCACCGACATGAACTTCGACGTGGTCATCCTCGACGAGGCCAACAAGGCACGGGCCGACGAGGCGCTGCCGGCGCTCCGCCTGGGTTCGGCCCTGGCGCTGGTCGGCGACCACAAGCAGCTGCCGCCGGTCGAGGACGACTCCCTCTACGGCATCGTCGAGACCGACCCCTTCCTCGAGGAGCTGGTCAACACCTCGCTCTTCGAGATGGCGTGGGACGGCGGCCTTCCCGCCGAGGCCCGCTGCCTGCTGACCATCCAGCACCGGATGCATCCCCAGATCTCCGCCTACGTGTCGCGCGCCTCGTACGACGGCCAGCTCGAGGACGCTCCCGAGGTCCAGGCCTACGAGTTCGTGACCCGCAAGCCGCTGCCGGTGGCCCTCCACTTCGTCGACACCGACGGCATGCGGGGCAGCCGGGAGCGCCGCGGTCCCGGCGGCACCCTGCGCAACGAGACCGAGGTCCGGGTGGCGGCCCATGTGGTCCGGCTGCTCGACGAACGCTGCTCGCGCGAGCTGAGCATGGCGGTCATCGCCATGTACGCGGAGCAGGTGGAGCGGCTCCGCCAGGCCCTCGGACGCCGCAAGTTCAAGCGCTCGGTGAAGATCGACACGGTGGACTCCTTCGAGGGCCGCGAGGAGGACCTGGTCGTCATCTCCCTGGTCCGCTCCAACGAGCGGGGGAGGATCGGGTTCCTGCGGGTGCCCAACCGGCTGAACGTCGCCGTCTCCCGGGCCCGGCGGCTGGTGGTCTGCATCGGCGACGCGGCCACCCTGAGGTCGGGCGAGGAGTCGATGTACGGCGTCCTGGTCGAGGCCGCGCGCGAGTCCGGCGGCTATGTCCCGGCCGCCGAGGTGGTGTCGCCGCGGCGGCGGCCGGACCACGCGTTCGGGTCGGACGGCGAGGCGGGCCCCGGCGAGGGTGGACCGACGCGCCGCCGCCGGCGGCGCCGCCGCGGGGGCGCCGCCGGGCAGGCGCCGCCGGCCCTCGGGCCCGACGGTCAGCCGATCGCCCCCGCCGAGGGAGCCGCCGGGGCGGAGGGGGAAGCCGGTCAGACGGCCCGCCGACGTCGCCGTCGCCGCCGCCGCGGGGGGACGCACCCGGAGATGGCCGGCGGCGTCCCGGGGCCAGACGGTCAGGCGCAGCTCTCCGGGGAGGCCGGCGCACCGTCCGGGGAGGGCCAGCCGAGTGCGCGGTCGCGCCGCCGCCGCCGCCACCGCCATGGTCCGCGACCCCAGGGATCCGCCGCCGCCGGCGGTCCGGATGGGTCCGACCGGCCGGCTCGGGGCGGGGGCGGGGGCATGGGCGGAGGCCCGTCGGGCCCGCCGGCACCTGCGGCCGAGGGCTGAGCCACCAACCTTGCAACTGCCCCTGCTAGCCTTCTTCGCGCGAGATGAGCGAGCAGGTCACCGTCTACGTCCGGGGTGGCGACCCGGCGTGCGCCGCGGCCCTCCAGTACCTCTCCCAGCGGGGCGTCGAGCACCGGGTGCGCGACATCCTCACCGACCCTTCGGCCAGCGCCATCCTGCTCGGCCGCCTGGGCAGGGTCACCGTCCCGGCCTTCCAGATCGGTGACCGGCTGATCGTCGGCTTCGATCCCGTCCAGCTCGCCCGCTTCCTGCCCCGCCCCGAGGGGGAGTCCGGTCCGAGCGTGAGCTTCGGAGCGGGGGTGCGCACCGTGACCGCCGCCATCGCCGCCGCCCATGGGCTGCCCGCCGCCTACGGCGTCGAGGTCGGTCCGGTGCGCGAAGGGTCTCCCGCCGCGGAGGCCGGGGTGAGCCCCGGGGACGTCGTCACCGCCATCGGCGCCTACACCCTCACCGGTGGGGAGTCCCAGTTCCGCACCGCGGTGGCCGCCCGGCACCCGGGCGACGCCATGGCGATCACGGTGTGGCGGGAGGGCGCATCTCAGGACCTGGTGGTCCAGTTCCCGGCCGACGACGACGAGCCGGCGCCGCCGGCGGTGACGTCACAGCCCGGTTGACGCCGTCCTTCGGGCGGCGAGCTGCTGGTCGACGACTTCTTGCCCCGGGCGCCCACCCGGCGACGTCAGACGCCGCTGCTACCAGCCGGGAGGGGGCTCGGAGCGATTCAGCAGCCGCACGAAGTCCTCGGCGCGGGCGACGGCCTCCCAACGGCGGCTGAAGAAGTCCTGGCAGATCATCCTTCCGTCGGCCACGCTGGTCACCGTCACCGCCCACTGGTTGAGGGCCTTGGCGACCTCGACCTCATAGGTCTCGGCGTCGTTGCGCACCACCAGACCGGTGGGAGCCGGCCGGCGCTGCAATCTTTCATTGCGGTGGGGGGACGCCATAGCCATCGCACATACCTCCAGGGACGATCGGGAACCCGGACCCGGCAGCGAGACCTCGGTGCGCTAGGGAATCGGGTGGAGCGACACCGAGCGGCCAGGGCTGCTGGGCACCGGACATCCCGCACGGTTATTCTCGCGCATTCGCGCGGCGGATAGAAGCCCGGGCAGCGGCGGCGGCGGGGGCAGGCCCCCGATGGCGGCTGCGGTATCAGACGTCGAGAGAGAGCTGACCCGATTGTGCCACAGCCGGTCCGGATTCCGAGTCCCCAGGCCCTTCCGGCTCCGGCTGGGTCGGCGGCTCGGGGGCGTCCAGCGCCCAGATCGGGACCTCCCCATCACGCTCTCCCATCCGGCGCAGGATCGGCGCGGGGGGGCGGGGCAGGGGCACGCCGAGCAGGTGGGCCATGTCGAAGCCGTTGACCACCGCGTAGTTGCTGCGATTGTTGTTCATGAGCACATGGACGGGGATGCCGCGTTCGGCGGCGGCCTGGATCGCCGGCACCCACTGCTGCAGCTGCGATGGTGGATAGAGGTAGTCGAAGCGCTCGCCGGTCGTCTTGGCCTTCCGGTACCAGGTCTCGTAGTTGCGCCCGTGAAAGCGGACCAGCACCAGCCGGGGCGAGGTGACCGCCAGGTGTGGCGGCGCCGTCCCGCTCCCCAGCTGGGGGGCGTCGACCCCGACCAGGGTGCAGTCCAGCTCAGAGAGCAGGTCCTCGGTCTCGGCGATCCGCTCCTTCTCGAACCAGGAGCGGTGACGGAACTCGATGGCGATGACGTCGTCGGGGTGCCGGTCCCGGGTGCGCAGCAGCGCCTCGCGCCCCGCCGGCCCGCTGACCAGCCAGGGTGGGAACTGGTAGTGGATCGCGCCCAGCTTCCCGGACTCCCGGAGCGGCGCGAGCGCCTCCAGGAAGGTCCGCTCCTCCTCGTCCGTCGGCGGCCGGGGCCGGCCCTGCTCTCGCTCGTGTCCGGTGAGGCTCCGGTACGCCTTGATGTTGAAGCGGAAGGCGTCGGGGGTCCGCGCCACCCAGCCGGCCACCCGGTCGGGGGTCGGGATCCCGTAGAAGCTGGAGTCGATCTCGACCAGGGGGAAGTAGCGGGCGTAGAAGCCGAGTCGCTCCCGCTGGCGCCGGCCGCGGAGCTCGTCCGGATAGAACTCCTCGTGGTCGACCCAGTTGCAGGTGCCGACCAGGATCGGGCCTCGGCCCCGCCTCTGCTCCATCTGGGTCAACACTACCGGGCCGGAGACCGCCTCGCGAGGGCTGGATCCGATCCACCCAGGGACTGGCCGCCACGTCCCAATCGAGCGCCTCGAACTGGCCGCCACGACGAGAAGGGGAGCCCATCGGTGATCATGCGCAGGATGGTCGCCACCCCTGCCGTGCCGCGCCGCGCCGCCGACCTCCTCCACCTCGCCACCGCCGCGGCGGAGGCCGGCGGGCGGGTCATCACCGCCGCCCGGGCCAGCGGCCGCGCGGCGGTCCCCGAGTCGAAGGGCCGCGGCGACTGGGTGACCAGCGTGGACCGCGAGGCCGAGGCGGCGGCGACGTCCATCCTGCGGATGGCGACCCCGGAGATCCCCATCCTCGCCGAGGAGGCCGGGGGCACCCGGGGAGAGCGATTCTGGGTGGTGGACCCCCTCGACGGGACCACCAACTTCGTGCTCGGGTTCCCGATGGTGGGGGTGAGCGTCGCCCTGGTGGAGGCGGGGCAGCCGACCGTCGGCGTGGTCAGCGCCCCCGAGCTCGGGGCCCGATGGGTCGCGGTGCGGGGCGAGGGCGCCTTCGACCGTGCCGGGCGCCGCCTCGACCTCCGCGACAGCCCGGCCGCCGGCGTCACCGCCACCGGCTTCCCCTTTCGGCATCCCGAGTGGCACCCGCGCTACCTGGCGGTGATGAACGCTGCGCTCGGGGAGTTCGAGGACCTGCGCCGGGTCGGGGCCGCGTCGCTCGACCTCGCCTACTGCGCCTCCGGGGTGTGGAGCGGCTTCTTCGAGCTGGGGCTCGGGCTGTGGGACATCGCTGCCGGTGCCCTGCTGGTCCGCGAGGCGGGGGGCGTGGTCACCGACTGGAGCGGCGACCAGTCCGCCGTCTTCCAGAGCGGCGACATCCTGGCCGGCGGCCCGGGCTGGCATCGGCGCATGCTGGAGCTCGTCCGCCGGGTGGAGAGAGGGTGAAGATCCGTAACCGGAGCCGCCTCCTCCGATTCCACTCACGTGCCATGAGGGAGATTCCGCCTCCGTGACCGCTGAGCCCCCCGCGAACGCGACTTCCCGCAGCACCGCCCGTCCCGGTGGCCTGCTCGCGGGCCGGCGCATCCTGGTCACCGGCGTGCTCACCCCCAAGAGCATCGCGTACTCGATCGCCGACGCCTGCCTCGAGCACGGAGCGGAGGTGATCCTCACCTCCTTCGGCCGGGCCATGAGCCTGACCGAGCGCAGCGCCCGGCGCCTCGGCCTCGAGGGGCCGGTGCTGGAGATGGACGCCGCCCGCCCGGACCAGGTGGCGGCCGTCGCCGCCGCGCTGCGGCAGACGTGGGGTGGCCTCGACGGCGCCGTCCACGCCATCGGCTATGCGCCCGAGGACGCCCTCGGCGGGCGGTTCATGACCACGCCCTGGGAGTCGGTGGCCAGCGCCATGCAGATCTCCGCCTTCAGCCTCAAGACCATGGCCCAGGAGCTCGCCCCCCTGATGGGGGAGCGCGGCGGCTCGCTGGTCACGCTCACCTTCGACGCCACCGTCGCCTGGCCCCTCTACGACTGGATGGGCCCGACCAAGGCGGCGCTGGAGTCGATCGTCCGTTACCTGGCTCGGGACCTGGGACACCGGCGCATCCGGGTGAACACGCTGTCGGCGGGACCCCTGGAGACGGTGGCCGCGAAGGCCATCTCGTCGTTCACCGACCTCAAGGACGCGTGGCAGCGTGCGGCACCCCTCGGCTGGGACAGCGGGGACGCCGCCCCGGTGGCGGACGCCGCCGTCTTCCTGCTCAGCGACCTGTCGCGGGCGGTCACCGGGGAGATGCTGCACGTCGACGGCGGCTACCACAGCCAGGGGGCGCCCTCGGCCGCCCACGTGCTGGAGGCGCTCGGCGGATGAGCGGCGAGCCCAACGGCCGGGTGCGGGTGGTGGTCACCGGCATGGGGGCGGTCAGCCCGCTCGGCCTCGATGTCGAGTCGAGCTGGGACGCCTGCCGCCGCGGCCGCTCGGGCATCGTCCCCATCTCGCTCTGCGAGGCCTCCGACCTCCCCACTCGGATCGCCGGAGAGGTGAAGGGGTTCGACGCGGCCGAGCACCTGGGACTGAAGGAGTCGCGCCGGACCTCGCGCTGCGTCGCCTTCGGCCTGGCGGCGGCACGCCAGGCCGTCGCGGACTCGGGTCTCGACGTGCGCTCCATCGGCGACGACGTGGGGGTGCTGGTGGCCTCCGGGATCGGCGGCCTGGAGTGGCTGGAGAACGCGGTGGTCCGCCTCAACGAGCAGGGACCGCGCCGGGTCTCCCCCTTCACGATCCCGGCGATGATCCCCGACATGACCGCGGGCCGGGTGGCCATCGAGTTCGGTGCCCGCGGGCCGAACTTCGCGGCGGTCTCCGCCTGCGCCTCCTCGGGCAACGCCATCGGCGAGGCGGCCGAATGGATCCGGAGAGGCGACTCCCTGGCGGTCATCGCCGGCGGTACCGAGGCGGCGATCTGCCGGATCGGCATCGCCACCTTCAACGCCATGCAGGCGATGTCCACCCGCAACGACGAGCCGGAGAAGGCGTCGCGGCCCTTCGACAAGGACCGCGATGGGTTCGTGATGGGCGAGGGCTCGGGGATGCTGATCCTCGAGGAGTACGAGCACGCCCGCCGCCGCGGCGCCCGCATCTACGCGGAGGTCGTCGGTTACGGAGCCACCGACGACGCCGTGGACGTGGTGCAGCCCGACCCCGCGGGCACCGGTGCCTGCCGCAGCGTCCAGCGCGCCCTGTGGCGAGCCGGGCGCGAGCCCGAAGCCGTCGACTACGTCAACGCCCACGGGACCTCCACTCAGCTCAACGACGCGGCGGAGACGCGGGCGGTCAAGGCGGCGCTCGGCGCGCGCGCGGCCACCGTGCCGATCAGCTCCACCAAGTCGATGACGGGCCACCTGCTGGGAGCCGCCGGCGGGTTGGAGGCGATCTTCACGATCCTGGCCATCCGCGACCGCTTCGTCCCGCCGACCATCAACCTGGACGAGCCGGACCCCGAGTGCGACCTCGACTACGTCCCCAACGTCGGGCGCAGCGCGCCGGTGGACCTGGCCATCAGCACTAGCTTCGGCTTCGGCGGGCACAACGCCTGCCTGGCCTTCGCCCGGGTGGACGGCGAGTAGCCGGATCGCCGCGGTGACGACTCCGTCACCGGCGGATGTCGTTGCCGGAGGGGGCTGCGCGGTCCCCATATCCTGGCCGGGAGCCGTGAGCACATCTGAGCTGCCATGACCGGGCGTTCCCGGCTGATCTGCGGGCTGCTGGCCGGGCTCGCCGTGCTGGTCCTCGCGACCTATGTCCGCGACTGGGCGGTGGTCGCTCCCCAGACGCCGCTCAACCGCACCAGCGACTTCGCCGGGACCTACGTCGCCGCGACCCTCTGGCGCGAGGGGCGGGGCGCGCAGATCTACGACCTGCCGGTCGAGACCCAGGCGCTGCGCGCGACCGGAGCCCCCGCCGACCACTCCGACATCCCCTTCGAGAACCCGCCGGCGGCGCTGCTGCTGGCCCTGCCGGCCACGCTGGTCAACGGCGGCGCCGCGTGGGCCCTCTGGTCCTGGCTGCAGGTCCTGCTCATGGTCGCCGCCGTGGCGGTCGCGGCCCGCGCCGCACCGTGGCCGGCCCGGGCCGGTCCCGCGCGACTCGCCGTCAGCCTGGCCGCGCTGGCGGGGGTGGGGACCGCCCTCCTCTTCCTGGAGGGGCAGTGGGACGGCTTCGCGGCGTTCGGGCTGGCCGGGGGGTATGCCCTCTGGCGGCGGGATCGCTCGTTCGCCGCGGGGTTGGTGATGGCCCTCGGCATCGGGGTGGCCAAGCCCCACCTGGCCCTGGGGCTGGCCGCGTTCGTCATCGGCCGGAGGGACTGGCGGGCGGCGGGTGGGGCGCTCGCCGGCGCGGTCGCCCTGCTCCTGGCCAGCGTCGCCGCCGTCGGCGTGGGTGGGGTCGAGAGCTATGTCGGGGCCCTCCTCCAGCCGTCGAACAGCCCGGTCCGGGAGATGCTCGGGTTCAGCGGGCTCTTCGGCTCCACGCTGGGGCCGGGACGGCTCACCGACGTGCTCACCGTCGCCGGCGGTGCCGCCGCCCTCGCGGCCGCCTACTGGGTGGGGGCCAGGGCGCGGCGGGAGCCGGCGCTGTTGGAGCCGGCGCTTTTCGCCGCCACCGTCCTCTCCCTGCTCGCCTCCCCGCACCTGCTGGGCCACGACCTCACCCTGCTCGTCCCGGTCCTGGTGGCCGTGCTCGGCTGGCTGGCGTGCCGGGCCCCCGGCTGGCCCGATGCGGCGAGCGCGGCCCTGATCGCCGGCTGGATCGTCCTCTCCGGGCTGGCACTCGTCGACCTGGCCGGGCAGCAGGCTGGGGGCGCGGGCGTCCGGCTTGTTCCCTGGGCCCTGATCTGCCTGGGTTGCGGATCCGTCCTGGCGGTCCTGGAGCTGGGCGAAAGGGCCGCGGGTCCGTCCGGAGGACTCCTCGGCGGCGCCTGAGGGCGGCCCGGCGTGGGAGCGCTTCCGCGGCCTTCGACGGCTTCTTGACCGGGATGTGCGATCTCGGCGGGCACGATCCGCACGTGACAAATCGCGATGGAGATCTGTCACATGGGAGACGGAAACCCGTCATCGGGGGTGCCGCGAGTAGTGCATATGCTCTATTCGATGTCCACGCAGCCCACCGCTCCGGACACCCCCTCCTCCCCTCCGGCCGGCTCGGGGGCGCTGCGCCTGGCGGTCGCGATGGCCCTGGCGGCGACCCTCGCGGCGGTGGCCCTGGCCGTGGCCGCCGTCGCCTCGGACGGCGCGATGGCGGGAGAGGCCGCGACCACGAGCCTGGTGGTCGCCGGCGTGGCAATCCTGGCCGCGGCCGTGGTCGTGGTGACCATCCACCTCTACCGGGCCCGCACCGAGCTGGCCCAGCGCCACGTCGACATCGAGGACATGGCGAGCGTCGACGCTCTGACCGGCGTGCCCAACCGGCGCGCCTTCGAGCGCGAGCTGGAGCGCCACGTCCGGCCCGGGGCCGATCTCGCCCTGCTGCTGATCGACCTCGACAATCTCAAGTCCATCAACGACTCCGTCGGGCACGGCGTCGGCGACGAGGTCCTGCGCGGGACCGCGCAGCGCATCCGCAGCTGCCTGCGCACCACCGACATCGTCTCCCGGCTCAGTGGTGACGAGTTCGCGGTGCTGCTGCCGATGGTGGGCGACCGCGGCGACGTCGAGCTGATCGCCCACCGGATCGTCGAGGCGGTGCAGGGGCCCTACCCCGCCGAGCTGCTCAGCTGCACGGTCAGCGCCAGCGCCGGGGTGGTCATCATGGACGGTGAGGACGGGCCCGAGGAGCTGCTCCGCAACGCCGACGTCGCCCTGCTGTGTGCCAAGCGGGAGGGCAAGTGCCGCTACGTCCTCTACCGCGCCAAGTTCCACTCCAGCGAGGTCGAGCGCATCGCCTTCGAGCGGGACCTGCGCACCGCGCTGGAGCAGGACCAATTCGTCCTCCACTACCAGCCCATCGTGGACTCGAAGAACCGGCGCATCCTCGGTGTCGAGGCGCTGGTCCGGTGGCAGCATCCGGAGCGGGGACTGGTGCCGCCGCTCGACTTCATCCCCCTCGCCGAGGCTACCGGGCTGATCGTCCCGCTCGGCGCGTGGGTCCTGCGCGAGGCCTGCGCCCAGACCCAGAGGTGGCGCAACAACCACCCCAGCCTCTTCAAGGACTTCCTGCTCAGCGTGAACGTCTCGGCGCGGCAGCTCTTCGGAACCCAGCTCCAGAACGACGTGGTCGCGGCCCTGAACGACTCGGGGCTGGACCCCCGCCACCTGGTGCTGGAGATCATCGAATCCCAGGTGATGACCGACATCCATGCGGCGCTTCGCCAGTTCGCCGCGCTGAAGGAGATCGGGGTCCGCATCGCCATCGACGACTTCGGGACCGGCTACTCCTCGCTCGGCCACCTCCAGGACCTGCCCGTCGACTTCCTCAAGCTGGACAAGAGCTTCACCGACAACATCACCGAGTCGAAGAAGAGCCAGCAGCTGATGCGCACCGTGGCCCAGCTCAGCCGGGCCCTCTCCATCGCCACCGTGGCCGAGGGCGTGGAGACCCTCGAGCAGGCCGACGTGCTGAACACGCTCGACGTCAACCTCTGCCAGGGCTTCTACTTCGCCCGCCCGATCGACGGCGAGAGCCTGTCGCGCATGCTGAAGCGGGTGCGCCACCTGCCCGAGACCGTGCCGGCGCGTGGCTCGGTGCGGGCGGGCGGAGGGCGGCGGTTGACCGTCCGGGTGCCCAAGCCGCAGCCGGTGGCAGCCACCCACCTGCCCAACTGACTAGAGGCTCCTCGGAGGCTCAGCCCGGCTCGGTGGCGCCTCGGCGACCGGCTGTCGTGCCGCCGGCGCCGCGTATCCGGCGGCATGGGGCTGGTAGCGCAGGCCGCGGGCGCCGCGGGTCGCCGAGAACACGGCCGCCACCGCCATCAGGACCATCGATCCGTAGAAGGCCGAATGCAGTCCGCTGGCGAAGGCCGTGGCCAGCTGACCGTGCAGGGAGGTGGAGCCGACGAAGATGGCGAAGGCGAGCTGGCGGGGGATGCTCCGGGAGGCGAGCACGATGGCCATCGAGAACGAGAACACCATGCCCACGTTGGCGAAGGTGCGCAGCATCCCCGACGAGATTCCGAAGAGCTGAGGCGGTGACGCCTTCATCACCGCCGAGGTGTTGGCCGGGAAGAACGAGCTGGCCCCCAGGCCGTTGACCAGGCTGGCGACCACCACCACCCAGAGCCCGGTGCCCGCCGAGAGCTGGGCGTAGATGAGGAGCGCCACCACCTGGACGGAGAGGCCGAAGGTGGCCGGGATCACCGGCCCCACGCGGTCGGCGAGGCGACCGGCGAAGGGGCCGGCGGCGCCGCCCACCAGGTAGCCGGGGACGAGCAGGAGCGAGGCGTCGAGGGCGGAGAGCCCGCGCGTTCCCTGCAGATACATGATCACCAGGAAGAGCACGCAGAAGTTGGCGAGCCCCTGGAAGAACGAGGCCAGCAAGGACGGCGTCATGGTGGGGATCCTGAGCAGGGAGAGCCTGAGCATCGGCTCGGCCTGGCGCCACTCGATCAGGGCGAAGATCCCGATGAAGACGACACCGCCGATGAGGTAGCCGAGGATCGTCGGGTCGATCGAGGAGGACGCCAGCGAGGTCATCGCCCAGAGCACTCCGAAGAGGCCGAGGCCGAGGGTGACCATGCCGGCGAGGTCGAGGCGGTGCCGCCGCCGCTCGCCCACGTCGTGAAGGACGCGGACCGCGAGCAGGACCGCCGCCAGCCCGATCGGCACGTTGATCCAGAAGATCCAGCGCCAGGACAGGTAGGTGACGATCAGCCCGCCGAGGACGATGCCCAGGACCGCCCCCGCGCTCCAGCCGATGCCGTTGAAGCCGTAGGCCTTGCCGCGCTGGTGAGGCGGGAAGAGGTCGGCGATGACGGCGCCGCTGTTGGACGTGACCAGGGCGCCGCCGATGCCCTGCAGGATCCGGAACCCGATCATCGACGAGCCGTCCCAGGCGAGTGCGCAGAGCGCCGACCCGATGATGAAGACGACGAATCCCGCCTCGTACATCCGCACCCGGCCGTACATGTCGCCGAGCCGGCCCACCTGGGTGGCGAGCAGGGTGATCACCAGCAGGTACCCGATCACCACCCAGATCACCGAGGAGAGGTCGATCTTCAGCCCGCGCTCGATCTCCGGCAGGGCCAGGACCACGATGGTGGTGTCGACCGCGGTGATCAGCACCCCGGTCATCACCACCGCCAGGCCGAGGTTCCTCCGCACCGGGCGTGGCGCGTGGAGGGAGACCGGGGCGGGGCCCGGGGGCGGTGTGGCGCTCACTGGAAAGAGGATACCGTCGCCCGGTTGCGCGACCGCGTGGAGGCGTGTCCCCGGGGTCCCCGGAGCGCGCACGCACCTACCTGTGCGATCTCGTTGGCACGTTGTGACGGGACCGCCAGCGAAATCTCCGACATCGGCATTTCGTCACGAGATGCTTGGTCGGATTGAGACGGTCTCTGCCTAGTCTCAGTACCAGGTGGGGTCCCTCGCGGGGGGGCCAGCGCAGGTGGAACTGGAGGTGGGCGCAGTGCTTCCGCTCTCGCTGCTGAGTTGGAACGACAAGAAGCGACGCCGCGCCGTTCTGAACGGCCTGCTCGGCGCCGGCGTCGCGATCGCCTCGGCCACCGGGTCGGTGGCGGCCGCCCCGCTCCCGGCGGGCCCGCAGTCAGCCCCGGTCCCGGTGATCGTCCGGGGCGCTTCCGGGAGCCTGGCCGCCGTCGATCGGGAGATCCTCGAGGCCGGTGGGCGGGTCACCGAGCAGATCCCGCTGATCACCGCCAGCGCGGCCGAGGTTCCGGCCTCGGCCCTCGGGTGGCTCGGCGCTCAGCCGGGCGTCGTCGAGGTGACACCCGACGGGCCGGTGCAGCTCATGTGCGACTCGTACTCCCCGTCCACCGATCCCGGCTCCCTCAACACCATCGAGCGCGAGCTGGGCGTCACCCAGGCCTGGGCGGACGGCTACACCGGCAGCGGCGTCGGTGTGGCCCTGATCGATACCGGCGTGTCCCCGGTCGAGGGTCTGGACGGCGTGGGACAGCTCATCAACGGCCCCGATCTCTCCTTCGACGGCAGCTCGCCGTCGCTCCGCTACCTCGACGAGAACGGCCACGGCACCTTCATGGCCGGGATCATCGCCGGGCGCGATCCCGCCGCGGTGAGCGGGGACTACGCCGGCGACAGCACCGACTTTCTCGGCATCGCTCCGAATGCCCACATCATCAACGTCAAGGTGGCGGGGGCCAACGGGGCCGTCGACGTCTCGCAGGTGCTGGCGGCCATCGACTGGGTCGTGATGCACCGCGATGACGAGGGCTTCAACATCCGGGTCCTCAACCTGAGCTTCGGCACCGACAGCAGCCAGTCCTACCTGCTCGACCCGCTGGCCTACGCCGCCGAGGCGGCCTGGCACCAGGGAATCGTGGTGGTGGCCTCCGTCGGCAACCAGGGCGGGGGCGCGCCGCGGGTCTCCGACCCGGCCATCGATCCCTATGTCATCGCGGTCGGCGCCAGCCAGCCGGGCTCCACCGGCGGCTTCCGCGTGGCCTCCTTTTCGAGCCACGGGAACGCCACCCGCCACCCTGACCTGATCGCCCCCGGAACGTCGGTCGTGAGCCTCGCCGACCCCGGCTCGGTGATCGCCGATCAATACGCCTCCACGGGTGCCGTCGGAACCCGCTTCTTCCGGGGCAGCGGCACCTCCGAGGCGGCCGCGGTGGTGTCGGGCCTGGCCGCCCTGCTCGTCCAGGAGCATCCGCAGGCGACCCCCGACCAGATCAAGGCGCTGCTCACCTCGACCGCGGCACCGGTGGCGGGCGGGGCGCCGGCAGCTTCGGGCAGTGGTGAGGCGATGGCCTCGACCGCGGTCCAGGCACCGCTCCGCAGCGCCGTCCAGTCCTTCGCCGACTCCACCGGCACCGGCTCGCTGGAGGCCGCCCGCGGCTCCCTCCACGTCACCCTCCACGGCGTCGTCCTCAGCGGCGAGCAGGACATCTTCGGCGACGCGGTCAACACGGCCGCGCTGGCCGCGTTGGAGAGCCATGCTGACAGCTGGCGGGGCGGCACCTGGAACGGGGCCACCTGGTCCGGGAGCTACTGGGTGTGGAGCCCCACGGTCATCGATTGGGCCTACGCACCGTGGACGTCGGATTCATGGGCCGGCGTCCCGTGGTCCGCGGTCACCACCCCCTCAGGGATCTGGACCGGGACGTCGTGGTCGGGGACGTCGTGGTCGGGGACGTCGTGGTCGGGGACGTCGTGGTCGGGGACGTCGTGGTCGGGGACGTCGTGGTCGGGGACGTCGTGGTCGGGGACGTCGTGGTCGGGGACG
>Ga0187888_1000028_pt1 | contig 137869 bp, 113 predicted proteins | sample June2016WEW_7_40_FD_132987 | JGI IMG/M metagenome (GOLD analysis project Ga0187888, IMG submission 132987) | Peatland microbial communities from SPRUCE experiment site at the Marcell Experimental Forest, Minnesota, USA - June2016WEW_7_40 | ecosystem: Environmental > Terrestrial > Soil >...
ATTCCCACCGGCTCGACGATTCCCTTATAATCAATCCGGAACGCAAAACCCTTCTCCGAAAACTGTTACCTATGTCCTCGGATAGAAGTGTTACCTATGTTCCCGGTCGGACAGTAACGCACCCAACCCGTTAGCCCGAGATGCCGAGATAGCGGAATCCGAAGCGTTCCAGCCTGGCCCGGTCCAAAGCATTGCGCCCGTCCAGAATCAGCGGCGCGCGCATCCGGCTGGCCATCACTTCCCAGTCCAGCTCGCGGTAGTCCTGCCACTCGGTCACCAGCACCAGCGCGTCCACATCATCGGCGACCTCTTCGGGCGAATCGCAACAGACCACGGCCAAGTCGGGATATTCCAGCTCAAATTTATTCATCGCCACCGGATCGTGGACCTTCACTTTGCAACCGCGCTCCACCAGTTTGCGCGCGATATCGATGGCCGGCGCTTCGCGCAGATCGTCCGTGTTCGGCTTGAATGCCAAACCCAGCAGGCCGATGGTGCGGCCTTTCAGAATTTTCAGCTCACCCAACAGTTTCTCGACAACGCGCTCGCGCTGGCGCTTGTTGACCTCACGCGCGGCTTCGACGATCGGCATGCCGATGTTGTACTCCCGGGCCGTGGCCACCAGGGCCGACGTGTCCTTGCCGAAGCAGGAGCCGCCCCAGCCGATTCCGGCCTGCAGAAAGCGCGTTCCGATGCGTGCGTCCAGGCCGATTCCCTTGGCTACCTGCGAAATATCGGCGCCCACTTTTTCCGCTAACAGACCGATTTCATTGATGTACGAGATCTTGGTTGCAAGAAACGCGTTGGCGGCGTATTTGATCAGCTCGGCCGACGCGAGGTCGGTGGAAATGAGCGGCACCGCGCCCACACCTTCGGGCCGCGCCAGATAGGTGGGCGGCGTGAATGTCTGATCCAGGATGGGGCGGTATAGCGAATAGAGTACTTCCAAGGCGCGGCTGTTGTCCGAACCGATAACCACGCGGTCGGCATACAGGCTATCGTGCAGCGCCGTACCCTCGCGCAGGAATTCCGGATTGGAGGCCACCGAGAAGTGCCCGTTCGCTTTGCGCCCGTGGTGCTGCTCGTAGGATTCGCGCACGATAGAACCCACCCAATTACCGCTGCCAATCGGCACGGTGGACTTGTTCACCACCACCAGAAAATCGCCGTCGTAATGCTGTCCGATTCCTTGCGCCGCAGCCCGCAAATATTTCAGGTCGGGACTGCCGTCCGGAGAAGGAGGCGTACCCACCGCGATAAAGACAACGTCAGCGTCCTTGACCGCACCGGCATAGTCAGTGCAGAACTGCAGGTTGGGCTGCGCCGCCGCCATGAGTTCCGTCAGAAATGGCTCGTAGATGGGCGTTTTGCCGCTCTGCAGCATTCCGATCTTCTTGTGATCGGAATCGATGCAAGTCACTTTGTGCCCCAGATATCCCAGACACACGCCGGTGGTCAGACCCACGTAGCCAGTTCCAATAATCGATACTTTCATCCGTTTTGATCTCCTCCCCTACCGTAACAAAGAGCGGGCTGGGTGACTAAGGACTCATAGTACTAATTTGGTTTCATAGGGTACCGGATCGTCCAGCCTAAGGCGTTTCGCTAGGAAATTGGATCGACCGAGTCACTTTCGCCTTCTTCCAACCAAAGAGTAAGAGACCCATGCCGAAAGGATTTTGTTTCTCGGGATAAAACCTTAGGGCTTGGGCTGGCGCCCTTGAAACTGCGTAATCAAAACCCCGCTCCACGGAAAGCGGGGGCGGCGATGGTTGTGGGTTTAATGGCGCAAGGAGCCGTCCGCCGCGGAGGGGCGTCGGCGCCCCTCCCTACCAGAACCGGCCAGGCCCAGAGCGCTTACGCGGGATATTGTTAGTTGCAAAGAGAGGCAGTTTCGCGTAAACTCGTCTGACTGTTTCGTTTTTATGCGGCGTCCAGGAAACATTCGGGCCAGTATTGCCATTTCGGCGATCTTGGGAACTGCTCTAATTCCGAATCTATGGAGCGCACCTGAGCATTGGATCAAACTGGAGACGCCGCATTTCGAGCTTTACACGACGGCCGGCGAGAAAAAAGGGCGAGAAGCAATTCTGTACTTCGAACAGGTCCGCAGCTTTTTCCTCCAGGCGAGCCCCTCTAAGCGCGCGCCGGAGTTCCCCGTGCGGATCGTGGCATTTCGGTCGGAAGGCCAGTACAAGCCATACCGCATGAATGAGAGCGCGGTCGCGTTTTATGCACCGAGCCGCAACCGCGACTACATCGTAATGCAAGACATATCGAGCGAGCACTATCCGGTTGCCATTCACGAATACACCCACATGGTTGTTCGCCATGCTGGACTCAAGCTGCCGGTTTGGCTAAATGAGGGATGGGCAGATCTCTATTCGACCCTTAGCCCAAAAGGAAGCAAGGCGCTGGTAGGGGCTCTGCTGCCCGGCGGCGTCCAAACATTGAGCGTCAATAAGTGGCTCCCATTGGATGTGCTGGCGACGGTGGACCATAATTCGCCGATGTACAACGAGCGTGATAAGGCAGGCATCTTTTATGCCGAGAGCTGGCTATTGGTGCATATGCTGTATCTTTCAGACGGCTACAGGACCAATTTCTCGAAATTCGTTCTGGCGGTAGCCAACGGCGAGGACACCGCGCAGGCCTTCCAGAGCGTTTACGGCAAGGGGCTGAAAGAAGTGGCGGCCGACCTGAACCGATACAGCAAAGGCGACCGCTTTTATGGCGCGCTTTTCGATGTGAAGCTGGAGAAGTCCGCCGAGGATCCGCAGGTGTCGGATGTTACGGCCTTCGATTCGGGAACGGTTCTGGCGGACCTATTAGCGCTGGTCCATAAACCGGACGAAGCCCAGCGGGCGTATGAACAATTGGCCAAGGATAATCCCGGCAAGCCCGAAGTGGAAGAATCATTGGGCTACATGACCTTGCAAGCGGGCGACCGAGAGAAGGCACGGCAACATTTCTCGCAAGCCTATGCCGCCGGTACAAAGAACGCGCAGATGTGCTACGACTACGCGATGCTGGAATTGCAGGGAGAACCCGCGGACAAGGGCGCGACCCCAATCCTCCGGCGAGCCGTGGAGCTGAAGCCGGACTACGTTGCGGCGCGCTTACAACTGGGCTTGGAACTTACCAACCAGCAAAGTTATTCCGAGGCCGTCGATCAGCTGCACCACATTTCAAAGATCGACCCCGATCAAGCACCAGCGTATTTTCTTGCTCTGGCTTATTCGGAGTTCCATACCGGTCACTCGGATCAAGCGCGCCAGGACGCCGAATCCGCCAAGAAGTGGGCCAAGACGCCCGAGGAATCCGAGAGGGCGAATTCACTCGTGCAGTACTTCGATGAAGCGAAGACCGCTACGGCGCGCGCAAAACCAGAGCCGTCGTCAGCAACTCTTGACGCAACCAGCAGCGGCAACACGGATCCCGGCCGGCCTGCGCTGCAGCACCGTCCAGAGCCGGGCTTTGAGGTTCATGAAGCAGCTCCAAAAAACCCTTTTGTGAAACCTGGCGAGCAGATAAGCCACGTGGAGGGTTTGGCCGAGCGCCTGGATTGCGATGGTCAGTCCGCGCGGTTTCAGGTGTTGGTTGGTCATTCCAGGATGGTGTTCGAGATCCCCGATCCCAGCAATGTCCTTATCAAACACTCCGGCGAAGCGCATCATGACTTCACATGCGGCGCTCAGAAGCCGTTCCCAGTGGCCGTGGACTATGCCGTGAAACCGGACCCGAAAAGGGGCACCGCGGGTATCGTGCGAGAACTGGACTTCTGAAGAATTGTTGCAAGCGCCGAGCGCCGTACGCTCCGCAATCCTATGGATCTGACCGGCGCCGTTGTAATTCGCCTGGCGCGCGCTGCTGGTCGAGCGGCTCATACTCGAAGGTCCACTGCAGGCGCACCTTCTGCGGGAAGTAACACATGCGGTCGTCGCAGGCTTGATAGTTCAGGACGCTATCCACCGTGAAGTGACCCGACCCATCCACCTTCGCCTTCAGCTTGTCCTCCGCGGGGATTGTAATATCCCGAGTGAGACGGAAACGATTGGTGTACGTGGGAACCGTTTCATTGATGGCCTTGAGGTACAGCTTCTCGGCGTGAGGAAACACGGGTGCGTGCGCCTGAGCGGTGTCGGAATCTTCGATCTTCCATTCGATCGGGATGTAGTTGTCTACGCCCGGTGCGTACACGTGAAGATTCTCTTGCAGGTCGATGTCGAGCGTCAACGCGACGCGCTGGCCGGGCGCGACCATGGAGTTGCTGGCGCCAATCGTCGCCGTGAGTTGCTTGCCTTCCACCTTGCGCGCCGGTTCTGGCGGAACCCATCCGAACTGGTGCAGCAGAATGCTCGCAGAGGTGTAGCTCTGGCTGGTATCTTCTTCGAAATATTTAGCTACAATCACGCCCTTGGCGTCCAGCACGAACCAACCCAGACGAGCCGCGCCGTACAACGGGCTGCTGTGAGGCGCGTCTTCATTCAAGATATGCAGCAATCGAATGGTCTTCAAATTGGAATCGGAAAGCAAAGGAAAGTGGATGGCAGCGCGCCCGGCGAAGTCCTTCAAAATTGCCGAGCTGTCGTAACTAACCGCAGCGACGCCCAGGCCCAATTTGCGGAAGGCTTCCTGGTGCTGTTCCAGCTCTTTGAGCTGCGCTTTGCAATAGGGGCACCAATCGGCCGATTGATAAAACAGAATCACCGCGCCTTTCGGCCCCAGCAAGCTTCGCGAGTTATGCAGTTGGCCGGTCTGGTCCGGCAGGTTGAACGTGGGAAACCGGCTGCCAGTGGGCGGACCGAAATCGGCGGCCGCGAGCGAACACACCGCAGCCAGTAGAAGGACAGGAATCTTGCGCACCATCCTTATTATGCGCCCAATGGACCGCGTTTTTACCCTTCGCATATCACGCTAGATATTCATTATGATACCGGTACGAAAGTTACGTCCCGAAAAGGACCTGGGCCCCCAAGTACACTGATAGTTGTGAGACGGGGCCAGTTCATCTGTTCTTTCACCTTATTATTGCTCGCGTTTTGTTCCGCCGCATCGGCCCTCGACTATCAGCTCCAAGCCAATATCCGTTACGACAGTTATCCTGAGACGGTCCTCGACATCCTGCAGCCGAGCGCGCCGTCGCTGGCCGACCGGCCGGGCGTAATCGTTATTCACGGCGGCGGCTGGGTTCAGGGCGATAAGGAACACGTTCTCGAAAAATACTGCCTTCCGTTCGTGCGACAAGGCATGGTGGTGGCGAATGTCGAGTACCGCCTGGCCAAGTCCGCACCGGCCCCAGCGGCGGTGAACGACGTTCTCAAAGCGGCGCGATGGTTTCACGATCACGCCGCCCACTACCAGGTAGATCCCAAGCGGATTGTGGCGGCAGGCGATTCCGCGGGCGGGCATCTGGCTCTCATGACGGCGATGACACCCGCCTCGGCCGATCTGGGGCCCTCCATCCGAATCGCAGCCGCGATCGATTTCTTTGGCATCGCGGACGTTGCCGATCAGGTGACGGGACCGAATGAGCGGCCCTATGCCGTGGCCTGGATTCCCGAGCAGCCAGATCGCATGGAACTGGCGCGTCGCGTTTCGCCGATCACCTACGTGCGGAAAGGCTTGCCGCCCATCTTAGTTCTGCATGGCGACGCGGATCCGACCGTGCCCTATGAACAAAGCGTGACGCTGGTAAAAGCTCTCAAGAATGCGGGCGATGATGCGGAGCTGCTCACTGTTCCGGAAGGCAGGCATGAATTTACACCCGAAGAGATGACCCAGCTCTGGCCCCAAATTTTCCAATGGCTGAAAAAGCGCAAAATCGCGCGCTGAAGCCGATCAGTTCGCAATCCGCTTAGCGACTACCAGCGTGATGTCATCGGCGGGCGGCGCGCCCTCGGTGAAGTCCTCCACCTTCTGGTTGATGGATGTAATGATCGACTCCGCGCTTTGATCCCTCAGGCCCGCCAGCACTTGCGCCAGCCGCTCTTCACCGAACTCTTCGTCCGCATTCGGACGGACGGCTTCCGTCACCCCATCACTAAAAAGCAGCACTGCGTCACCCGGATCCATCCGGCAGACCCCTTGCTGATAGGTCGCCATCGGCAGAATACCCAGGATCAGGCCGGTGCCTTCCAGCTTCTCGACAGAGCCGTCGGCATGCGCCACCAGCGGCGGATTGTGTCCGGCATTGACGTACTTCAACTCGCCGGTACTCGGCTCCAGCACTCCGATGAAAAATGTAATAAACCGGTTGGAAGGGCAATTGGACGAAATGATGCGATTGAGGCGCGTAACGAGAGCGGCTAAATTGACCGGATCGTCAAACAGCACTTGCACCCGCGCTTGCAAACTAGACATCAACAGCGCAGCGGGCATTCCCTTCCCCGCCACGTCGCCCACCAGCAGCCCGACGCGCCCATCGGGATACGGCAAGAAATCGTAGTAATCGCCGCCCACGCCGCGGCAGGCCGCATTGTACCCGGCCAAATCCACGCCTGCTACTTCAGGCGCAGTCACCGGCAGCAGGCTGCGCTGGATCTCGGCCGCCTGATCGAGTTCTTTGGCATGCAGGCGCTCAGCCTGTTCCACCTCCGCCAAGCGCGTGTGCTCGATCCGTATGGCCGCTACGTTCGCCATCACAGTGAGCAGGCTGAGGTCCTCTTTGGTGAATTCCTTGATGAAATGCGGCGAGTCCAGGTAGATGAGCCCGATCACCCGATCATCGGTCTGAAGAGGAACGGCCAGCATGCTGCGAATCTGCTGCTGCACGATACTCATGCGATCGGCGAACGCCTCATCCAGGCGGGCGTCGCGCACCAGCAGCGAGGTTTTTTCCTTGATGACGCGGTCGCGCACCGTGTTACTGATGCGGAAGCCTTCGCCCAAAGCCGATTGCACCACCAGTTCCTTGCCTTCCAGCGTCATCAGTACGCCGCGCGTGGCGCCCACGGCTTCCACCGAGAGATTCATGATGAGCTTGAAAAGTTCCGCCAGCGGCATGTTTCCCGCCAGTTCGCGTCCGGCGCGAATGAGCGCGCGCATTTGCGGACCGCCTTCAATTTCCTTCTCCTGGCTCAGTACCCCCTTGAGACTGGTGGCCACGGTGGTGGAAACGGACGCGGTTGGAGTTTGGCCTTCGATGAAGATCACCGTGTGATCGATCGGCGGGGGCAGCGAGTTCTCGCCGAAATCCAGCGCAATGTGGCCGGCCGTCACGCGATCGTTCTTGCCGAGCGGATAGGGACTGGTAATGCGGACGCCATTGACGAAGGTGCCGTTCTTGCTACCCAAGTCGCGCACCGTCCACGTATCGCCGTCTTTCTCCAGTGCCAGGTGTTGGCGAGAAAGTCCGGCATCTTCCGGGTAGCACAGCTCGTTGGCGCTCGAACGGCCGAGCGTATAGCGGTCACGCTCCAGCGCGAGCGGACGCGTTGCGCCGTCCGGCGTGTGGATCAGTAATTCTCTCGGAACGAATTTGGCTGCGACGCCAGCCATACTTATCTAGAGTAACTTAAATGCAGTAGCCCTTGATGAAAATCTTAGTCTACTATGTCGGCAAGCCGCGCGACACGCACGCCAATCGCATGGCCGAAGAATTCATCCTGCGCTCGAAACGCTACGCGCGGTGCGAAATGCGCGAGGTCGATCCCGCGCGGTTCGATCCTTGGGTGAAGCATCCCTCGGCATCGAAAATTCTGCTCGATCCCGCCGGCAAGGCGATGGATTCGCCCCGCTTCGCCAAGCTGGTGTCCAAGGCCGAGCAGGAAGCGCGCGATCTGATGTTCCTGATCGGAGGCGCCAGCGGGCTTCCCGAAGCCTGGAAGCAAGAGGGCGCCGTCCTTTTGTCGCTTTCCGCCATGACGATGCCGCACGAACTGGCCCGTGTGGTGCTGGCCGAACAGATCTATCGCGCGTTCACGCTGCTGCGCGGCCACCCCTACCCGAAGTAGCGCGCGGAAGTCAAACGCGAGCTAGCTCCTATACTGAAGTCTGAATGGCTTGGTTCACTCGAGACAAACCTTCGCTCAGACCAGAGGAAGGCGAGAAGCGCGTCCGCACCGAAGGGCTGTGGCTCAAGTGCGGGCATTGCGGTCAGATTGTTTGGCGCAAGGCTCTACAGGACAATCATCAGGTATGCCCCAAGTGCGGCCATCATGAGCGCCTGGATGCGCGCGCGCGTCTGACCCTGCTGTTCGACGATGGCACGTTCGAAGAATTCGATCAGCGGCTGGTGTCCACCGATCCGCTGGATTTTGTCGATTCGAAGAGCTACCAGGATCGTCTGGCCGCGTCGCAGGAAGCCACGCACCTGCGCGACGCCATCATTTCCGCCGCCGGCAACCTGAACGGCCGGCGCGTCCACATCTGCGCGATGGAGCTGAAATTTGTCGGTGGCAGCATGGGGACGGTGGTGGGTGAGATGATCACTCGCGCTATCGAGCGGTCGCTGGAGCAAAAAATTCCGCTGATTATTGTTTCAGCGTCGGGAGGCGCGCGGATGCAGGAAGGCGCCGTCAGTCTCATGCAAATGGCCAAGATCTCGGGCGCATTGATGCGCCTGGATGAGGCAGGCATCCCTTACATCAGCGTCCTGACGGACCCAACGACGGGAGGCGTCACCGCCAGTTTCGCCATGCTGGGCGATCTGAACATCGCAGAGCCAGGGGCGCAGATCGGTTTTGCGGGACCCAGGGTGATCGAACAAACCATCCGGCAAAAGCTCCCCGCCGGTTTCCAAACCAGCGAGTTCCTGTTGCAGCATGGGTTCCTGGACGCAGTGGTAAAGCGGGCGGAGCTGAAGGACTATATCGGGAAGGCTTTGGATTTCTTTGTGGGGCCCGCTCCGAGCGCTACGGAGCCGCGACCATAGGAAGCGCTTTTATTCGGGTTTCTTGAACAGATTGTCGAACGCTGTGCGGGCGTCGTTGGGGGTTCGGGGAACTTGCTGCGGAGCGGCGGCCGGGTGATGGTTGGCAGGCGCGGCGTCTCTGGCAACAGTGACGCGAGGCTTGAATAGATCGCAATCGTTGGCTTGATCCTTCACCGCGATCCGCAGCGGCACTGGTTTCAGGCATTGGAAGCGAGTGGAGGGTTCAAAGTGTGCGCACTGTTTGCAGCAGTGCAGGGCCGTTCCGCACTTGGGACACTTGCCCTTCCAATCGATATCGGGGGACAGGGCCGTGGAGCAATTGAAACAGCGAGCGGCTACTACGTTTTGCAGCAGTCGGGGGAGCCGCGGGCCAGTTACGTCGATGGACGGCCGGGGGCCCGAAGGCTTGGGCCGGTCGGGAAGCTGGCGGTCCCTGGACCCGCCATTGGTGTCCATGTAGCCCCGTTGTCGGTACTTACGGTCGTCGTCCATGTATTAAATTGACTCCTGGATCTCGCGCTCTCGCAACGTTACCTGTGGAGGTGTTCGGCACAGGTCCACTGCTGGTTAGCTTGAGGATCGATGCGGAGGATAGCTGCGGGAACCGGCTAAAGCTGGAAAGACATTGTCCCGCTTGCGCCTAAATAACTATGTACCACGAATCAATGCCAGAAGCTACTGAAATCTCACGGCGATCTGGTTACGTTCGTAGGTTGGTACTAAGGGTTTTTGGTAACGGCGTCAATCGGAGCTCCATTTCAACAACGAGTTACAGGGCCGGGTGAGGGGATCGTCGTAATGATTCGGACTAATTCGCAAAGAATACCCGAGCCTGCCTGTTTGATGCGGAACGAACTCTTTTAAGAACACATATTCGTTGCCGGCTTGCTCCACAGCCGGAAGCGTCATCACCTGGGTTTCCTCCAGGTACCCATTGACGCCGATGCGGCCGACCACAGCTTCCACGCGCACATCCTGGGGCGAGAGTCCCGCCAGATTCACCACCGCTCGCACAGGAATGGGCAGCCCGGTCAGCACGGACAGATCGGGCCCGGGGCCGATGTCGACAAACGCTACCTCATTCCATACTTCGTGGACACGCTGGTTCCAACCCGCGCGATCGCGGGCTGGCTGGAAGCAATCGTGCGCAACCTCCAGGTAGGCCTGATGGGCGGGCTCGTAAAGTTGCGAGAGGTACTCACCCACCATCCGTCCAGCGTTGAACTGGTGGCTGAGATGCATCAGGGACTGCTTCACCCGGCGCATCCATTCCACCGGTACACCGCCCTCGCGATCCTGATAATACATCGGCACAATTTCATTTTCGAGTATGGAATAGATGGCGCGCGCGTGAATTTCGTCCTGATCCTCCGAGTAAGCCTCGCGATCACCGATGGCCCACCCTCCGGAGATTTCGTAGCCTTCGTCGAACCAACCATCCAAAATGCTGAGGTTCAGCACGCCGTTGATGCCGGCTTTCATCCCACTGGTGCCGCAAGCTTCTTCGCCACGCCGCGGGGTATTCAGCCACAAGTCCACGCCTTGGACCAGCTCGCGCGCCACTTCGATGCTGTAGTCTTCCACGAAAACGATGTGCTTGGCGATTTCGGGCGCGCGGGAAAGCTGCACGATTTCGCGAATCAGGGTCTTTCCGGGCAGGTCGCGCGGGTGCGCTTTTCCCGCGATCACGATCTGCACCGGCCGATCCGGATTGGTGAGCAGCCGCTTGAGCCGCTCGATGTCGCGGAACAGCAGAGTGGCTCGCTTGTAAGTGGCAAAGCGGCGTGCGAAACCGATAGTCAACGTATCCGGGTCCAGCACTTCGGCCAAACGCCGCTGCTCGGCGGCAGGAGCCTTACGGCCGACGGCGGCTGTTACTACACGCTCCCGCACGAAGGAAACCAGGTACCGTTTGCGACGCCGATGGGCCTCCCACAGCTCCTGCTGCGGAATATCCTCCACCAAATCCCAAATGCGCGGGTCCGAATTACGCTCGCGCCAGTCCGGCTGCAGGTGCTGATCGTAGAGCTGCGCCAGATCGCCGTTCAGCCAAGTCAGCAGATGCACGCCGTTGGTTACCGATGTGATTGGCACCTCCCACACCGGCAGCTTCGGCCACAGCTCTTGCCACATCTCCTGGGAGACTTGGCGATGCAGGCTGCTCACCGCATTGCGGAATGCCGACGTCTGAATGGCCGAGATCGCCATCGAGAAGGGTTCATGATGATTCTCTGGCCGGAACCGGCCCAGAGCCAGGAATTTCTCGAACGGAATGCCGCCCTCCACGCAATACTCGCCGAAATACTCGTAGAGCAATCCCGGATCGAAAAGATCGATGCCGGCCGGCACGGAAGTGTGCGTGGTGAAAACGTTATTGGACCGGCAGGCTTCGTACGCCTCCTCAAAACTCAGCTTGTACTCTTTGATGAACCGGCGCATACGCTCGATGGCCAGGAAGGCGGAGTGACCTTCGTTCATGTGCCATACCGTGGGTTTCAGGTTGAGCTTGTCCAGGGCGCGCAGGCCGCCTATTCCTAAGACAATTTCCTGGCGGATGCGCGTAAGATTATCGCCGCCATAAAGTTGCGCGGTGATTTCGCGATCTTCGGCGCTCTCGTTCTCCGGAATGTTGGTGTCCAGCAGGTAGAGCTTCACGCGTCCGACGTCCATGTTCCAGATTTTGATAAACACGGCGCCGGTGGGCAGCTTCACCGATACGATCACGTCTTTTCCGTCTTCGTCCCGGACCGGCCGCACCGGAAGCGTATAAAAGTCGTTGACCGGGTTGCGCTCTTGCTGCCAACCATCCGGATTGAGCGATTGCTGCAAGTAACCTTTTTGGTACAAAAGGCCGACGCCAACGAGGGGAACCGCGCCATCGCTGGCAGCCTTCAAGTGGTCACCTGAAAGCACGCCCAGTCCGCCACCATAGATCGGCATGCATTCCACCAGCCCGTACTCCATCGAGAAATAGGCGATGAGCCGATCATCCGATGGCTCCGTACGTTCCAGATAGCTCGAATAGCGTTCGCAAGCCCTGCGATAGGCTGCCAGAAATCGTGCATCCGCGGCCGCCCGTTCCAGAGTGGCTTGGGGCACTCGTCCCAGCATGAGAACCGGGTTGTAGCCGCAATTCTTCCACAACGCCGAATCTAACCGCCGGAACAGCGAGCGTACGGTGTGGTCCCAACTCCACAGTACGTTGTACGCAAGATCGCTCATCCGAGCGATGGCCGACGGTAGAGCAGGCCGGACAAGGAATTCCTTAACCGGTTGAATCTGAAAGGGCATGGACTAACGAGTGACTCTCAAATATATCACCGGCCGCGAACGGCCTCACAATTTGGACGTGGCTGCAATCCTAGTTGACTGCATAATCAACCACATAGGCTTCATTAAATTCTCTTCAACCGCTGCGACCATCGCACCAGTCGATCTTCTTCTGCTCACCTACCTACTTTTCATCGGCAGACTGTGAATTTCGCCTAGGGTCAACGGCGGAAAATCGCGCTGGCCCTTCTTTAGCGCCGGAGTTAGGTTCGGGGGTGTAAAGCGAGCTATATACTTTCCCTAATTGAGCGGCGTAGGGTTCCAGGCTAAACTCCGGATCGATGACTGGTGTATGGTGCCGAAAAACGCTCTCGATTTTCACCATCGGTCTTATGGCAACCGCAGGGTGGGGACAAACTGACAACCGTATCATTCCGCTCTACGCGGTAGCCCCAGGCGTTTTTCAAGCCGGCGTGAGTTCGAACGTTTTACTGACCATCCTCAACGTGAATCCGAATGCAACGCAGGAATTGCAGACGGGCGACGCCTTCACGTTCACGTTCAACCTGGCAGGCGGATCTGTGGTTTCCATGGGCGCTATTACGGTGAACGCCGCGGCGTTCGGGCCGGCGGATTTTTCGCCGGCAAGCGGCGTGGCAGGCAACCAGGTGATCCTTACCTACAACGGTCCACAAGCGCCGTGGCGGGGAGGAGAAGGTTTCAGCATCGAGAGCACTTTTGTTCTCGATTCTCAGGGCTCCGGCTACGTCAGCTTGCAGACGCCCCCAGGGCGCTTCGCGACACCCCAAAGCTTTTCTGCCAGTCTCTCCGCCGTAAGTTTCTCTTTGCCCCAGCCGTCCACCATCACGCGCACCGCCAACGATTCCGGCCAGTTTATCGGTCCGGCAGGGCCAACCGGGGCAACCGGCGCCGCAGGTCCCATTGGCTCTCCTGGACCCACGGGTCCACTAGGACCGGTGGGAAGCACCGGAGCAACCGGCTCTACGGGAGGCAACGGAGCAATTGGAGCTGAGGGATCCAGGGGATCCACGGGAGCAGCTGGCGCTACGGGGGCTACGGGAGCTACCGGCACGGCTTCGACCGTTGCCGGCCCCACCGGGATTACGGGTCCCCCAGGGTCCACCGGCTCCACAGGCTCCACGGGTCCGCCAGTCAATTTCCAAGGCGTTTGGAGTAGCCCGAGTCTTTACGCTATCGGCAATGCGGTTTCCTACAACGGGTCCAGTTACATCGCTCTGATGGGCACCACCGCGCAACAGCCCGATCTGAATCCATCGGTCTGGGGAGTGCTGGCGGAGATGGGAGGAACGGGTCCTACCGGTGCCACTGGGACTACCGGCGCGACCGGGTCTACCGGCACTAACGGGACGAACGGAGGCACTGGAGCCACGGGGCCAACCGGAGTTGCTGGATCAACCGGAGTTACCGGAGCCACTGGAAGCACCGGCACGATTGGCACCAACGGAAGTAACGGTTCCAATGGTAGTAACGGCTCCAACGGCAGCACGGGAGCCACGGGAGCCACCGGATCCACGGGCGCGACAGGCGCAACCGGCGGCGGTGGTCAGATTTGGCAAACCAACTTTATCATCTCATCTGTCTATGACGAAGGGCCCAACACCTCGTCATTCTTCATTCCGCCTGGATTCACGGGAGATCCCACCGAATCCGGCAGCCAAGCAACGAGCGCAACGACTGATGCCACTCCTGTTCGCGGCGCATGCACGGCCGATGCGATGGACGTACTGAACGCACTGGATAACAGCAATATTCCCGTCAACGCACAGCTGTATCACAACGGCATTGCCGTTTCCGGTTTCACTTGCGCGTCGGCGGCCAGCGGCTACGGCGCCGCATGTAGCATCACCGGGAAATCGGTCCCGCTAGCGGTAAGCGATACCATCTCGCTCCTTTTGTCGACTTCGAGTAATTTTGCCAACGTGGACTACGGCAGCGTTTTGATCAGTTTGCATTGCAAATAACCATTCATTTCCGCATGCTGCGAATTCACGCCGCGATCGTCCTATTCGCCGCCCCGCTCCTGCTGCCGGCGATGAAAGGTGCGCCGCCGGAGTGGCCCGGGCGCTACGCACTGATTCTTGACGGCGCGCCGCTCGCAAACCAGGCCACGCGCGAGGCGCTCCACGCCCCAATTGCCGAGGGACGACGCAAAGAGCTGTTGAGTGCACAGCGGTCGCTCCAGCTCATGCTCGCAATGCGCCACATCGCCGTCACCGGATCGGTTCACACTTTGCTGAATGCCGTTTTTGTAGCGGCATCGGCGGATCGCGTCCCGCAGTTGCGCGCGCTCCCCGGCGTGGCGGCAGTGATCCCCATGCCAGTTCTGCATCGCAAGCTGAACAAGGCTCTCAATCTGGTGAACGCTACCCAGGCTTGGGCCGCGCTCGAAGGGGCGAGCAACGCGGGCGCTGGCGTTAAGATCGGGATTCTCGATACGGGCATCGACCAAACGCATCCCGGATTCCAGGATCCGTCGCTCGCCATGCCTTCCGGATATCCGAAAACAGACAACACGGAGGACGCCACTTACGCGACCAACAAGATTATCGCGGTGCGAAGTTTCGTCTCGTCCCTGGCGATGGGCGACGGCACGCCGGAAACCTCCAGCCCGGACGACCTTTCGGCTCGCGATCGCGTGGGGCACGGCACGGCCATGGCGATGATCGCCGCCGGAACTTCGCATCAAAGTCCGCTCGGCACGATCTCGGGCATTGCGCCTAAGGCATGGCTCGGCAGCTACAAGATCTTCGGCTCGCCCGGCATCAACGACGCCACTACGGCGGATGTCGTACTGCAAGCGCTGGACGCCGCCTTTAACGATGGCATGGATGTCGCGCTGCTCTCAGCCGGCGACTTGCCCGTTTTGTGGTCGGCGGCCGACCGGGGCTCCGCTTGTGGCGAAACCAGCGGCACGGTTTGCGATCCCTGGGCTGCGGCAGTGAGCGCGGCGGCATCCGGCGGCATGACCATTGTGACGCCCGCTGGCAACGATGGCGCGCTGGGCGCGAGCACCATCAATACGCCCGGGGACGCGGCATCGGTAATCACCGTGGGAGCGTCCAGCAACGTTCATGTGCTGGCGTCCACCGTTTTTACTCCAGGCGGCGATTCGTTCGCCATGCGGCAGGGCGACGGTCCCAAACTCATCGGGGATCTCTCGGCGCCTCTGGTGGACGTGGCGGCGATCGATAATACGGGGCTCGGTTGCACGGCGCTGCCCGCGGCATCGCTCCACGGCGCGATTGCCCTGGTTTCTCATGGCCTGCCTGCGCTGAGGGGTAACTGCAGCTTTGCCACGACTGTAAACAATGTCAGTTCCGCCGGCGCCGTGGCTGTGCTGATCTTTCTCCAGCCGGGAGCATCGGTGCTCTTTGAATTAACCGGCCTCTCGAACACCGGCATTCCTACCGCTCTCATCTCATACGATGCGGGCACGTTCCTGGCCGCTTACCTCGCGTCTCATCCAGGCACCTTTCTGACACTGGTGCCAGTGGTATCGGAAGCATCGTCGTCGCTCCCTCCAGCCGTTGCGAGCTTTTCTTCCCGAGGGCCAGGAATCGGCGATGCCAGCATCAAGCCGGAACTCGTGGCGCCGGGCGCCGGCATCTATACGGCTGCGCAAAACTTCGATCCTAATGGCGATCTCTACAGTCCCGATCGCTACATTGGCGCGGATGGAACCAGCTTCGCCGCGGCGCTGGTGGCGGGCGCCGCCGCATTAGTGAAACAGGCGCATCCCAGCTACACAGCGGCGCAAGTGAAATCGGCAATCACCAACACGGCATCCACCGGTCTGGTGGACTACGAAGTGAACGGAGCGCCGTTTCCTGCGCGCGTCGAGGCGGCGGGGGCTGGTCAATTGAACGCACAAGCGGCCGTTACGTCCACTATCACCATTGATCCCGCAACCGTCGCGTTCGGCATCGTGAACGCGGGCCCGCCTTCCTCGGCGCTACCTTCAAAAACAGTCGTCATCACGAATACTGGGACTGCGGCCGCGAGTCTTCGGTTGGCGGTCAGCCAGCGGGATGCAGACGCGAATGCCTCTATAATACTCAGCCCGGCCAGCCTCAATTTGGCGCCCGGCCAATCCGGGTCGATCACTGTCGCCTTAGTTGGCGGCACACCCAGAGTGGGTTCTTATGAGGGCTCCATCACTGTGGCCGGCGGCGCCGTCCCATTACAAATTCCCTACCTGTATATTGCAAGCGACAACCTACCCTCCAACCAGATTCCACTCGTGGGTAGTAACTTTGTCACCGAACTCGGCACCTCCGTGAACCTGACATTCCGCACGGTGGACCTTTACGGAGTGCCAGTCGCAGGCGTTGCGGTCGATTTCGCTCCCTCAGCCTTGGTGTATGCGGCGACCTCTGTTACCGACAGCTTAGGGACCGCGGAAGCCTACATGACAACGCCTTCGACAACCCGGGGCGATCAAAGCTTCTTTGCGCAGCTGGAGGGCTCGGGAGAAATTGAGTTCGACGGGAGAACGCGGGCGCTGCCGCAAATCGCGGACGGCGGAGTGCTGGATGCCGCAAGTCTGAATGCGCCTGCCGGCTTCGTCGCCGGCTCGTATCTCACCATCTTCGGCTCCGGATTGAGCGAGAACTTCGAAAAGGTCAACACGCCGTACCTGCCTCTATCTCTGGCTGGCGTCAGCGTCAGTTTTGACGTTCCCGCCACGGGCATTAGTGTACCCGGCCCTCTTTACTTCGTGAGTGGCGGTCAGATGACCGTCCAGATCCCTTGGGAACTGGCAGGCTCCGGCTCGGCGGAGATGAAGGTTACGCTCAGCAACTCCGCTAGCCGCAACGTGCGGAGCGACGATAGCAAATTGAGCACCAATCATACCCAAATCGTCACAGTACCCATTGCTGCGTACTCGCCAGCGTTCTTCGAGATTCTCGAAACATCGTCCGGAGAAATGCTCGCGGCTGCATCAGACGAACACGACAATGTAATCACTTCCATGAATCCGGCGCAGCGTGGACAGCCCATTCAGTTCTTCGTGAACGGGCTGGGAGCTGTGTCCGGCAGCCAGCCTCCTTCCGGGATGCTGACTCCAGCATCGCCCTTGGCCTTCACTGCGATAGCTCCGACGGTGACCATAGGAGGGCAACAGGCTACGGTTCTGTTTAGCGGCCTGGCCCCGCTGACCGTGGGCCTGTACCAAGTGAATGTCACGGTTCCCCAGGGAGCCAGTTCGGGGCTTCAGAACGCGGTGATCTCGATTGGCGGAGCGACATCGAAGGCGGCCCAAGTGCCTGTACAATGAACCCGCGCTATCGGCAGCCCGCTCAGTCACCCGCCGGGTTCGGACCCAATGCTAAAATACTAGCCTTACCGCGATGGGCGACGATTCACTGGCCGTGCTCGATTCCATGGTGACGACAGCGTTCACGCTGGATGGCTATACGGTGGACCGGACTATCGGCATTGTCCGAGGCATTATTGTGCGCTCCCGTTCCATTTTTGGAACGCTGGGCGCCAGTTTGCAGACCATGGTGGGCGGCGACATCACGTTGTTCACCAATCTTTGTGAAGAGACCCGCGCCCACGCGTATCAGCGCATGGCGCAACACGCCGCGCAATTGGGCGCGAATGCGGTGGTCGGAGTTCGCTATGATGCAACCGAGATCATGCAAGGAGTAACCGAGGTGCTGTGTTATGGCACCGCCGTGGTGGTGAGGCCGACACACCCTTAGATAGATACCGAGTGGATGTCGCCGGGAACAACCGCTCACGAGTGGAGGAGCGGTGGGCCGGCACACCCTTAGATAGATACCGAGTGGATGTCGCCGGGAACAACCGCTCACGAGTGGAGGAGCGGTGGGCCGGCACACTCTTAGATAGATACCGAGTGGATGTCGCCGGGAACAACCGCGTTAGGGCGCAGCGTTTTTCATGTAGGGCAAACTAGAGCGTGAACGAAAACCGATATCTTTGCATTCACGGCCACTTCTATCAGCCACCGCGCGAGAATCCGTGGCTGGAAGGGATTGAGCTCCAAGACTCCGCCGCGCCCTATCACGACTGGAACGAGCGCGTCACGGCGGAATGCTATGCACCCAACAGCGCCGCGCGAATCCTGGACGCAGAAGGGCGCATAGCAAAAATCGTCAACAACTACTCGGGCATCAGCTTCAACTTCGGTCCCTCGTTATTGTCCTGGATGAAGGATAAAGCGCCCGAGACCTATCAGGGGATTTTGGACGCCGATCATGTGAGCGCGCAACGCTTCTCCGGACATGGGTCGGCGCTGGCGCAATGCTACAACCACATGATCATGCCGCTCGCCAACGCGCGCGACAAGCTGACGCAGGTGATCTGGGGCTTGGAGGATTTCCGCTTTCGCTTCGGCCGCGATCCGGAAGGCATGTGGCTCCCGGAAACCGCCGTCGATCTGGAGACATTGGACTGCATGGCGCAGGAAGGCATTCAGTTCACGATCCTCGCGCCCTCGCAGGCCAAGTCCATGGATGGCATCGATGTCACCGGCCAGCGCATCGATCCGGCGCGCGCCTACCTCCAAAAATTGCCGTCGGGACGTTCCATCCGTCTATTTTTCTATGACGGACCGGTATCGCAGGCGGTGGCCTTTGAACGCCTGCTGAACGACGGAGGCCGGTTCGCGCGGCGGCTCTTAGATGCACTGTCGGACCAACGGGAGGGTCCGCAACTGGCCCACATCGCCACCGACGGCGAAACCTACGGGCATCATCATGCCTTCGGCGATATGGCGCTGGCATACGCGCTCGATCACGTCGAGTCCAGTGGCTTGGCAAAGATCACCAATTACGGGGAATTTCTGGAGAAGCATCCGGCCGAGCACGAAGCCGGGATTCTGGAGAATACCGCCTGGAGCTGCGTACACGGCGTCGGCCGATGGAATAGCAACTGCGGCTGTAATTCCGGCGGACACGGCGAATGGAACCAGGATTGGCGCGCGCCGTTGCGCGCAGCGCTGGATTGGCTGCGGGATGAGATCGCGCCCTGCTATGAAAAGATGGCTGGGCGTTACTTCAAAGATCCCTGGGCGGCGCGGAACAACTATATCCACGTCATCCTGGACCGCTCGCCCGAAAGCCGCGAGCGTTTCGGCGCCGCCAACTTCCGGCGCAAAGCGGTGAAGAGTGTCGATCGCGTGAAGATCTGGAAGTTGCTCGAGATGCAGCGGCACGCCATGCTGATGTACACCAGCTGCGGATGGTTCTTCGACGAACTTTCCGGTATCGAGACGGTGCAAGTGATCCAATACGCGGGGCGCGTGGTGCAACTGGCCGAAGAACTGTTCGGTGTGGGCATGGAACAGCGTTTCCTGGAGAAGCTGGCGCTCGCCAAGAGCAATATTCCGGAACACGCCGACGGCGCGGCCATTTATGAAAAGTTCGTCAAGCCGGCCAGCGTGGATCTGCTGAAGCTGGGCGCCCACTACGCCATGAGTTCGCTGTTTGAAAGCTACCCCGACAGCACGCGCATTTATGCCTACTCCGTGGACAACAAAGATTACCGTTTGAAGTGCTCGGGCAAAATGCGGCTGGCCTTCGGCAAGGCCCGCTTCACCTCGGAAATCACGCAGGAGTCCGAGATGCTGGTGTTCGGCGTGCTCCACTTTGGAGATCACAATCTACACGGTGGAGTGGCGCTGCACCGTTCCGAGGAAGCGTATCGCGATATCAGCAAGTCCACCCGCGATGCTTTCAACCGGTCCGACCTGGCGGCCACCATTCATGGCCTGGACCGGGGCTTTGCCGGCCACATGTATTCGCTCAAGAATCTATTCCGCGATGAGCAGCGCAAGGTTTTGACTGAGGTGCTGGAATCCACCGTGGAGCATTCCTTCTCGGTGGCCCGCGAGATCTATGAAGACGAAGCGCAGTTGTTGCGATTCATGAGCGACTGCGGCATTCCGATCCCGCGCGAGCTCAAAGCGGCGGCCGAAGTGGCCCTGAACGGCCTTCTGCGTCAGGCGCTCGAGGCTCCCGAACTCGATCGGACCGCAATCGAGACTCTACTCGAAGAGATGCGCATCGCCGGCATTCCATTGGATCAGAGCGGTCTGGAGATTGTCCTGCGCCGCAATCTCGAAAAAGGCGCGGACCGCTTTTTTGAAGATCCCAGAAGCTTGGTGCGGCTTGGCAAATTCCGCGAGAACCTGGTCGCCGCACGCTCGTTACCGTTTCCTCTGGTGCTGTGGTCGGTACAGAACCGTTGTTACGAAGTGCTGCAAACGATCTACCCTGAAATGAACAAAAAGAACCACGCTCATTGGATGGGACAATTCCGGGAATTGGCCGCGCTGCTTTCCTTACGCGTTGCATAGCTGGACCGGGCGTCCGCCCCACGGCGCTAGGAATCCACCGGCCGCAACGAATCGTTTCCGGACAGCAGCGCTTCCATCTCCTCGCGACGGCGCGCCGGTCCATACACGTGGCCTTGCACCTTGTCGCAGCCCAGCACGCGAACCAGATCCAGCTCAGCGCGAGTTTCCACTCCCTCCGCCACCACCGTCAGATTCATGCTGTGCGCCATGCGGACGATGCTTTGGATCACCGCCAACGATCCTTCAGGCTCATGCAGGTTTCTGAGGAACGATTGGTCGATCTTAAGCGAATCCACCGGCAGCTTGTTCAGGTAGCTCAACGACGAATACCCGGTGCCAAAATCGTCGATCGCGATGCTGACGCCTAGATTCCGGATTTGCGTTAAGCGGGCAGCCGCTTGCGGCAGGTCCTTCATGATGTAACTCTCGGTAATTTCCAATTCCAGGCGGTCGGGAGGCAGCTTGCTGAGCGCCAGCGCCGCGGCCACGGTTTCCAGAAAATCGCGCCGCTCAAACTGCAACGCGGATACATTGACGGAAATCCGCGCTGCGCGATGGCCGGCTTTGTGCCAGCTGGCGGCTTCGAGACAAGCCCGCTGGATGACCCAGGATCCGATATCGATGATGAGTCCGGTTTCCTCGGCGATGGGGATGAATTGCTTCGGTGAGATGCTTCCGTAAATGGGATGCCGCCACGTGAGCAGCGCCTCCAGGCCCTCCACCTTTCCGTTCATGCTCACCACGGGTTGATAGAGCAGCTCAAACTCCTGATGCTCCAGCGCCCGGCGCAGGGCGTTTTCCAGGCGCAGCCGCTCCAGGCTGACGGTATGATCCTTGGCCCGGAACACCACCACATCGTTCTTGCCGCTATTTTTGGCGTGGTACATGGCCAAGTCCGCGTGCCGCAGCAGCTCTGCAACGCTCTGGCCATGCCTGGGGAAGAGGGAAACGCCGATGCTGGCGGTGACGAACAGTTCGTTGTCCTCAATCTGATGCGGCGCTCGAAATGCATTGAGAAATTCTTGCGATGCCAGCACCGCGGTCTGCTCGTCGGGCTGGCGGGTCAACACAATCGTGAACTCGTCGCCGCCCATGCGGCCGGCCAGATCGTCTTCGGTGAGCAAGCGCTTCAGGCGCTGGCCTACCTCTTTCAAAAGCCGGTCGCCCATGGCGTGCCCGAGGATATCGTTAATCTGCTTGAAGCGGTCCAGATCGATGAACAGAACCGCCAAGCTTCCGGAGCGCTCGCTGGCATCCCGCAGGGCGGCTTCCAGCAGTTCCATGAAATAAGACCGGTTGGGCAGGCCGGTGAGAGAGTCGTGCCGAGCTTGGAATTCCAACCGCTCGGTGAACCCGCGTTGTTCCAGCGCGCGCGCGGCCAGACGGCTGGCGGCTTCCAACAACTCGCCATCGCTCTCGTCCCGCGGTTGGCCGGTTTTGTAATGCAGCGCGAGCATTCCCATCAACATGCCATCGACGGACAAAATAGGCGTGGAATGGCAGGATTCAATACCAAGCTGTACGGCCAGGCGCGCCCGATCCGCCCAAAATGGGCAACTGCGGATGTCGTCCCAGTACACCGTGCCACGAGCCACCTCGGCGGAGGCTAACCCCGCCGTATCGCGCAGCACTCGAAACGGTTTCAAGAGCCGTAGCGCTTCCACGGGAAATCCCGGCGCGGCCACCCAAGCGAGCATCTCATCCTTGAGCAGCAGTAAAGAGCAAAGCGCTCCGGGGCATTGCGCCTCCACCAGGTGCACCACTTCTTCCAGGATGATGGCGATACTTTCGTTCTCGGCCACCATTTCGAGCACGCGGTTGCGGTTCTTCTCCAAGCTTTGCAGCCGGTCGCGCTCGGATTGGATTCTATGTTCCAGCACCACGCGTCCGATGCTACGCGCCATCAATTCGATCAGCTCCCGGTCGGCGTGCGAAAAGACTCGCGGCGCGCCGCCAAAAGGCCCCGAAAAACTGAGAGTGGCAAACAACTCGGAGCCCAGCCAGACGGGCGTTCCGATGTACGTCTCCATTTCGGTCCCAGGGCTGCCAGCCAGCGCAGGTTCGGAAGCAGTCAGCGTCCGCAGCCGGCTAGTGACGCTATAGGCACGGGTCTGCGCCAATGGGATCAGACTGCCCTTAAGCTCCGCCCGGCCATGCGAAGCTTGGACCGCGCCGTTATCGCCCTCCACTTGAAGCAACATGCCCACCGGCAGTTGGAAAAGCCGGCAGCCCGTCTCCAAGTGATCCTGGAGGGCTTGCTCCAGAGTGACGTAACTGGTGGTGCTGAGCCGGTGTAACTGCTTCAGCTGTTCGGCGAAACGGTTGGAGTGGGAGGATTCCTGCGTGTGTGGATCTTCAAGCGCGGGCGATCCGGTTTCGCTCACATCGGCCAGCACTCGTCCCGTATCCTGTATCGCCACCGGACGTCCGCGTTCGAATAACAGTCGTCTCACTACCGCCAACTGGACGCGGCGGCCATCACTAGCGATCGCGGTAAGGTTCGCCCACTGCGGTCCGCCGCCTCCCAACTGCACGAGAATCTGCTCGCGGGAATCCTTCCAGGATTCCGGTTCCAGCAATTGGCCCAGATTCATGCGCGACGCTTCTTCTCGCGTGTGGCCTAGAACGCCCGCCATGGCCGCGTTCATTTCCAGTACGTTCCCGTCCAAATCAAAGGAGTAAACGCAGACGGGAGAATCGTGCGGGAATTCGGGATCGCCGGCGGAGACCGCTGCGAACCGGGGCGAAATGGCCATGGTTATTTTTCTTCGAGTGCGACGCCAGCCGGTTGCCTGCCTGGCTCCCGGCGAGTCCCTTCCCGGCCGGCCGGCGTGCGTTTGACGCGAGTGATCGGCACGTTCAGGATGATCGAGAGCAACGTAAACAACAACGACGAACTCTGAACCACAACCTTCATGGGGAGGTGACTTGGTACATTGTCCCATATGCCGCAGCTGAAGGTCCGGCCCCGGACCGCCGACCCGCTAGAGCCAAGAACCGCCGAGCCCCGCTGGCCGGCCCTACTCGCTCTGCTGGCCACGGGCGGCTTGCATTTCGTCATTCCGGCGCCCCTTCGCTTCGGCCAGGAATGGCTGTTGCTGGTGGTGATAACTGCGTTGCTTATTCCGACGGTTGTGGCGCACCGGATCGGTAAGGACGTGCTCAATCGCGTACTGAGCCATGTCGTGTTGAGCACCGTTACTGCTTCCATGGTGTGGTCGCTGGCTTTGCTGATTCGCCGCCTGCCGCTGCATCTGGACCCTCCAGCGACGCTTTTGCGAGCCGCAGCCGCGCTGTGGGTAGCCAACGTGCTGGTATTCGCATCCTGGTACTGGCGCCTGGATGCGGGCGGGCCAAACCAGCGCGATCTCATGGACGCGCACCAGGAAGGCGCATTTCTGTTTCCGCAAATGATCACGCCCTGGGAGAGCGACAAGAACTGGCGGCCCGGCTTCGTGGATTATCTTTTCCTGGCGTTTAATACCAGTACGGCTTTTTCACCCACCGATGTTCCCGTTCTCTCGCGCTGGGCCAAGTTGATGATGATGGTGCAGGCGTTAATCTCGCTGGCCACGGTGGCGCTGCTGGCGGCCCGGGCGGTGAACATCCTGTGAGCCGTGAGCAGGGTATATACCTGGGGATTGCCTTTGGTGTATAATCGGGTCATGAGGACGCTGTACATTAAGAACCCCGCCGCTCACAGCTTGGCAGAGAAGGTGAGCAAGAGGATGGGTGTAACACTTACAGAGGCAGTGATCCACTCGCTGCAAGATCAACTGCAGAGTCGAACCCGGCCGATCGATTTGAACAAGGTGAATGCCATTTCCAGGAAGATCGCCACACTACCGATCTTAGATACCCGCACCAATGACGAAATTCTTGGGTACGACGAATTCGGCCTTCCCCGCTAGATGACGGCACCAACTGGATGGTCATCGACACATCCGCGTTGATCGCAATCGCGCTGGGCGAGCCATCCCAAACAGCGCTGTTAGCTGCAATCGAGCACTCCACCAGCCGGGAACTGTCTTCGGTTTCGCTGCTCGAGGCAGGTATCATCCTACGATCCCGGCTGGGAGAAAAATCCGTCCCACTTCTGTACCGTCTGGTTCAGGAGCTCGGCTGTGAAGTGATTCCATACGACGAGCCCCAAGCGAAGGCGGCGATCGCCGCGTTTGGACGTTTTGGAAAAGGTATGGGTCATCGAGCGCAACTCAACTTCGGCGACTGTGCCGTTTACGCGCTGGCTGCACTTCGTGGTGAACCGGTGCTTGCGACGGGCGGCGATTTCAAAGCCACGGACTTGATGGTCGCGCCCTTTTAAGAGACCGCGCTAGCGAACATAGACATGCGTGGGGCCCTGAATCTTCGTGCCCGGCAACTCGATCCGGACCTTCACAGGCTGGACACCCTTGTCGTTCAACGCCTGGATAGTCACCCGGTATTGGTTGTTTAGTCGATCCTGAAAGTCTCTGAGAAATGGTGAAATCGACACCGGATCGGTAAAATCCTGGAAGTAGGCATGACCGCCAGTTTCGTCGCTTACATCCATGAGACGGGATTGGGCGAAGTTGGTGTCCCAATCGCTCCGGCCATAGAGACCCGCTCCGCGAAGATAAATGGAATAGACCATTACTCCATCCTTCAGAACGCTGTGAATCGCCTCGTCGACATAAGGATCGTCCACAATGGATGTCCCATAGTAGCGATCTACCCCATCCGTCAACATCAGCACAGCCCGGCGGCCGGTCGCTTCTTTCGATGGCCAATGCTTCGCGAGATCCGTAAGTGCGAAGTATGGGCTGCCATTCTCCCCCGGAATACCCAGCGGCAGGCGCAGGGCGCTGGCAGCTTTCCGATGATCGGCAGTGAATGCTTGCGCCAGACCGAAGCTTCCGTTCCGCATATATCCGACTGCTACCTGGGTGGCGGCGGGTAACGCTTCGATGAACGTCTTCAATTCGGGCAATTGGATGCCGAGGCTGGATGATCGCGTCGAATCGTCGAGCAGAACGAAAAGTTGCATGTCGGCCAGATTCCCCGACAAGCGCTTCAATCCGACCACGGGCGCAGGAGTATTGCCTAGCGACACCTTCACGTCGCTGGCTTCCACATTCTCCGGTTGACTGTGGTGTGAAGCGGGACGAACAGTGATTACCATCTCAGTTGGAACGCCCGGGGCATTCGGGATCGAAGCCGCGGGGCTCACGGTCGCCAATGCGGCCGCCATCATTCCCGTCATCACGTTTTGTCCGATCTTCATGGTTGCACCGTGGCCCTTCTATATTGTTCGATGCCCGCGCGGCAGTACAGGTTGCCCGGTGGACTAAACCTTTCATTTTCAACGGGACGGCGACTTTTCCACAGACCCGTTCGATGAGAGATATCCCCATCGGGGCGGCAAAACGGCCTGTTTAACGCAATGGTGTAGCCTCCTTAATCCAGGCCGTCTTATACTCGAAATCACCAAAGCGCTATGCACAAGCCAATCAAATACGTCGAAAAAGCCGTCACCGTGGCGGCAGGAGCCGCCTGGGTTGTGTTTGACAAACTCAACCAAATCAACCAGAACCCGTCCTTCACGCCGGCTTGGTCCGACAAGCCGCTGTTAAAGAGCTACGAGAAGCAGAAGCCACCACTCGGCTGGCCTCGCGAGACGGATTCGCTGTGCCCGCGCTGCGTCCCCGAGATCCGGCAGCAGATTGTGGACGGCAAGCTTCCGCACGAGATCCTGCTCAACGAAAAGGTGGGCGAGATCAAAGCCACCATCATCGAGCGCGACGGCAAGATTCTGATGGTGAAGGAATGCCCCAAGCACGGCCGCTTCGAAGATCTGATGTCGATGGATCCGGCTTTCTTCAAGCACCTGGAAGACGTTTTCCCCGGCCGCGACATCCGCGCGCACGCCGATGAAAAGCTGCACAACCACGGAACCAGCACCATCAAACATGGCCGCGGATCGGTGCTGACCATCGATCTCACCAATCGCTGCAACATGATGTGCGATCCGTGTTTCATGGATGCGAACCAAGTGGGCTTCGTGCATGAGCTGACTTGGGAAGACATCCAGACGCTGCTCGACAACGCCATCTCCATCAAACCGCGCCGCCAGATGTCGGTGCAGTTTTCGGGCGGCGAGCCGACGCTTTCGCCCTACTTCCTGGACGCGGTGCGATACGCGCGCAAAGTAGGCTACAACAGCGTGCAGGCAGCGACGAACGGCATCGAGTTCGCGAAAGACCCCGAGTTTTGCAAACAGGCCGCCGAAGCTGGCTTGCGCTACGCGTATTTGCAGTTTGACGGAATCGGCAATGAGGCCAATTCGCACCGCGCGGTGGGCAACTTGTTCGATGTGAAATTACGCGCGATCGAGAACCTCTGGAAGTCGGGCGTAGACATTGTGCCCGTGATCACCATCATCAACGGCATCAACAACGAGCAGGTAGGCGCGGTGGTGCGCTTCGCGCTCGACAATCCCAAGAAGATCCCGTTCTTGAGCTTCCAGCCCGTTTCGTTCACTGGCCGCGATGAGGCCGTGACCGACGATCGCCGGCAAGCCCAGCGCTACACGTTATCGCACCTGGCACACGACGTGAAGAATCAGACTGGATTGGGCGAGCCCGTTCGCGATTGGTTCCCGATTTCGTTCATGAGCACGTTCTCCGATTTCGCCGACCTGGTTCATGGACCCTCGGCGGATTGGGGACAACTAAGCTGCGGCTGCCATCCCAACTGCGGCATTGGAATGGCCGTGATGTGCGACAAGGAAACCAAAGAGGCCGTACCCGTAACGGCGTTCCTCAATGCAGATCGTCTGGCAAAGGATATCGCGCGCATCAACGACGCGGCGCGAAGCAGCCGATGGATGAATGTGATGGGCGTCAGCCTGGCGCTGTTGCACAATTACAATCCATTCAAATCGCCGACCCATTTCAAACTCACCGACTTGATCGCCAAGTTCGACAAATGCTTCGGCATGACGCCGAAGGCGCAGCACGGCGGCTATGGAAAAGTGACGGCGGACCGCTCCATCGAAGACATCACCAAGCGGCGCAACGACCGGTGGAACTTCCTGTTCGTGGCCGGTATGTGGTTCCAGGATCTATTCAACTACGATTTCCGCCGTACCGAGCAGTGCATCATCCCGTATGCCACGCAAGAGGGCGAAATTTCCTTCTGTGCATATAACACCGGCGTGGGATGGCGGAACATCATCGAGAAAATGCACATGACCGCGACGCTCACCAAGTGGTACGAAGAGCACGGGCGGCACGAGATCATCGCCGGCGGCAAGGCCGTGAATCTCAAGGTCAAGGATCACTCGCTGGTGTTGCGCGCCGAAGACGTGAATCACGCCAAACAACATGATCTCGACGATCTTGGCATCGCCAAAACCGCGCGTGAGGAAAAGACGCGCGCTCGCGACGAGAAACTGAAGCAGCAAGAGAACGAGCGGATGGCGAAGCTGTATCGCGAGCAAATACTAAAGGAAAAGCCGGCGCCGAGCGACTTGGTGCAGATGATCATGCCCGCACAACCAAAGCCCGAAACGGCCGCAGACAAGGCGGAAGCAGTAGGATCGTTCGGCGATTAAATAAGCAGCAAAAATCAGAGGAGAAGGGCCGCTCGAGCAATCGGGCGGCTTTTTTATTGGATAGAATGAGGGCGTGATCAGATGTGATGCATTCACGGGACCGCTGCTGCTAGCTCTAGTCCCCCCTTGCGGCACAAACGGGAACCGTGCGCATCCGTGTTACCGATCCTCTTGCCCGCACAATCTCAGAAGCGACAGCGTCTCTATTCGATACCAATGATTGGCCAGTGAGTACGTTGACGGCCAACGACTCTGGCGAGATTCTATGGACTAAGCTCCCGCCGGGTGAACACCATTTTGCGGTCAATTCGCCCGGTTTCAGTACCCGGCTGCTAACGGTGACCGTCACGAGCGGGAAGGATCAGACGATCGACGCTCGGCTTGAGATTGGCTGTTTGGAATGCACACCAGAAGTGAATACCTTCTACGTGCCATACTCCAACTCCCTCGACAGCGCGCCACAACCGTGGCAGGCGTACCCACCCTCAAAAGCCGCCAAACATAGATGGTGGCCAATTTTCCGTTAGCGGCCGCTTATTAGGAAATTCAATGGACGCATGCGATATATTCAGATATGCGAGCGCTGTGCCTTTTCTTTGTCGTCCTCACTCTGTGCTTCGCGCAGACGCGCTCGGTGACCGACGCCGAGGTCCAGCGCATCCATCGCAGCATGCTGCTGATCGACACCCACAACGACATCACCAGCCGGACCGTGGACGGCTACAACATCGGCAAAAACAAGGACGACGGCCACACCAACATCGCCTCGCTCAAAGAAGGCGGCGTCGGCGCGCAGTTCTTCGCCGTGTATGTTGCGTCCAGCTACGTCACTGGAAACCGCTCGGCGCATCGGACGCTCGAAATGATCGACACCGTGCGCCACGGCATCGTCGAGCGATACCCGAACGACTTCACGCTCGCCACCACGGCCGACGATATCGAGCGCATTCATAAGCAAGGCAAGATTGCGGCGCTGATGGGTATCGAAGGCGGGCACGCCATCGAGGACAACCTGGGGCTGCTGCGCGATTACTTCGATCTGGGCATCCGTTATATGACCTTGACCCACACCAACACCAACAATTGGGCCGATTCGTCGGGCGATGTGGACAAGGCAGGCGTCGAACATCACAACGGTCTCACGCCGTTCGGCAAACAAGTGGTTCGCGAGATGAACCGGCTCGGAATGATGATCGATATTTCGCATACCGCCGACAAAACGTTTTGGGATGCGCTCGGGGTCAGCAGCGCGCCGATCATCGCTTCGCATTCCTCGTGCCGTGCACTGTGCAACGTTCCACGCAACATGACGGACGAGATGATCGCGGCGCTGGCTAAGAAAGGCGGCGTGATTCAGATCAATTTCAATTGCGGGTTCCTGTCGGAGAAATCGGCAGCGGCAGCGAAGAACGTGCAGGCCAGCACGTTGCCGGGCGCGCAAGGCGAAGACGCCACCATCGCGGAATACCGCAAGAAAGTGCCTCCGGCCACGCTCGAAGACGTGGTGGCGCATATCGATCATGCGGTGAAGATCGGTGGAATCGACGCGGTGGGAATCGGCAGCGATTTCGACGGCGTATTCTGCACGCCGCGTGGCTTGGAAGATGTTTCGAAATTCCCCAACCTGACGCGCGCGCTCCTCGAAAAAGGCTACTCGGCAGACGACATTCGCAAGATCTACGGCGGCAATATTCTGCGCGTGATGCGAGCGGTGGAAGCGGAAGCCAAACGCGAACAGTCTAAGTAAACTCGCGTACCGGCGCGGGCTGATCGGGGCCCACGCATCCTATCGCGATTTTCGCGACGTAGTAATTTTCACCGCGCACCGGCGCTCCCGCCAGCCGGCGCAGCATCGCGATCTGTCCCACATGCGTGAGCGCGTCGGCGATGGGGGCTTGGAACAGCTTCTCCACCGGGGCTTGGAGCGGGCTATCGGAAGCCAGATAAGCATCGAGTGCTTCGAGCGCCGCAAAGAAACGCCGCACTTCAGCGTTCCAGGGAAGCGGCGTCGAATCGCGCCATTGCTGGCGGCCGCTCGCCGTTGATAAAGCCCACTCGAGTAGGTCGCCGATATGCGCGAGTATTTGCCCTGGCGTCCTCGAATCTTGCGACGCGTGAAATTCAGCGAACGTATCGGGCGCGCCGCGCAAGGTCTTACCTCCCCGATAAGCCAGCGTGGCGACGGCATGACGCAACAATTGACGAGCGGAATCCGATTGGGTCATTTCACTAGGCTACTTCAAGTCATTTCGCAGTGAGGGGCTTGATCCCAAACTCGATGTGCAGCCGGATGGACTCAACCCACACCGGACCGCGATCGTGGTTGTAGGCCGGATTATTGTAATGTTGCAGGTCGAAGGTGGCGAAGAAGCCGCGAACCACACGGGCGCTGTAATAGCTTTCCCAAAGATATTCGGGCGCGTAGTTGAGTTTTCCATCTCCGATCAGGAAGTCGAGGCCGCCCATCGCCAGGTACACCGCGTGCACACCGGAGGTTCCCGCGGCCGCGAAGGCGGTTGCAACAACATCGTCCTTTCGCTTCCAACTCGTACCCTTGAGCGACAGGCCGGCTTCCGCCAGCCGGTCGATGGCCGTGAACGCAAAGTCTTCGGTCTTGCCGTCGTTCCAACCCAGGCGCGAGAAGACCCCCACGTCGCGAGAGAGCTCCTGATCGAAGCTGATGCCCGTCCCGTACTTGAGCGTGCCGGGGCGGCGGATGGCCTGGACGTCGGGCGTGGTTCCGGTTTGTTCAGCCAGGTGCACCGCTTCCTGGTAGCTGCCGGATCTGGTGCGATTGAGAAATTGAAGCCAGCGAATGGAGCCTGGGTGACGCGCTAGCGAATAGCGGCGCTCTTCCTCGAACGTTTGGCCTTGATCAACAAAAAGTCGCCGGTCAAACCTTCCGCCGTTGGCAACCGTAGGCTCGGCGGCCACCCCATATTTGAAGGACCAATTCCTGGTATGAAACTCATTCACGATGCCCCAGGTGTAACCGCGCGTGTCGGCCGGATAATCCCAGGCGCCGTTGTACATCATGCCCCACGCCATGAACTGACTTCGCGGATCGTGGGAGTAGCTGTTGTCGTCGAAATAATCGGTGAGGGAAAATCGCCCGGCTGTGATGGTGTAGCGGACCATGGGCCGGTCACCCGCCAATTGATTATCATCGCTCTCGAAGTGCTCCACCGCATCACCGAAACTGAAGTCATGGGAGATGTAGAGACGCGCGATGTACGGTTTGGGAGTGGCGGAAGCAACGCGGGGCAGTTCGCCGTTGGAAGGATTGGCGAGCCCATCCACGCTACTAAACCCCCTCCCGCCGGCGATCTCAGGATTAAAGTAAAATTGGGTTCGTTGTCCTAGACGAAGTCCGAAGAACAGGGTGGTGGTGATCGACGCATCGCTCTCCGGATAATCCTGGAGACTCAGCGGCCCTTCATATGGAGAATTGAAACTTCCGTGATGCTGGCCGATGGACGTGGCCTGATAGTAGAGATTCCAGGTCTCGGGATCGGCGGCCGAAGCATTTCCACCGGGTGTCGTCGCGTCAGCCTGCGCCCAAATCCGGACGGGCAGAAGCGATAACGACAATCCGATGAGAATGATCGGGACTCGGCACACTTCCCGATTGTCCCATGCGGATATAAAGATTCGGTTACAAGAGGTCATCCAAAACGATCGATCTGAGATCGGGAATGGCGATGTGAGGCGAGTGCGACAGCAACTCTTGGAGAGGAACGATTCCAGTTCCGACCGCGATGGAGCGAATGCCGTTCGCCCGGGCAGCCAGCACGTCATTGGGATGATCGCCGATCAGCGAAATGGCGCTCTCGCGGCCGATCCATTGCTCCTGTCGGGCGCGCCGGATGGCAAACCGAACCAGCCCCGCGCGGTCACGCGCCAGTTCGGCGAAAGCGCCGAAACGGAAATATGGCCGGAGCCCGGCGCGTTCCATCTTTCGCCAGCCGATGCGCGAGAGGTTGCCTGTGACGAGTCCGATCACCACCCCGCGCGCGGTTAATCGCCGCAGCAGGTTTCGTACTCCGGGGCAAACTTTCTTCGAAATGTCCGGCGCACGGCGGACATAGATGGATTGCGCGCGAGCGACCACCTGGGGCATCACTTGTTGGATGGACTTGCGCGGCATGCCCGCCCGCTGCATCATGACAGTGAGAATATCGCGATCCAACATGCCCGCCACCGGCACACCCTCGGTGGTGGTCTCGACGTGCGCGGTGCGACGAATGGCTTCTACCAAGGCCTCGCGATGATGAGGGCCCGCGCGGCGAATCAACGTGCCGTCGATGTCAAAAAGCACGAGTGCGTCGTATTGTTTCAACTTTTACTATAACGTTGGCTGTACCATGGGCCATATGGAGATGGATTTCCCGCATGGGAGAAAACTCCGCTTGGTGATCGGCGATATCACCAAGATTCGCGTGGACGCCATTGTGAATGCCGCGAACGCAGGTTTGCGGGGAGGCGGTGGCGTGGACGGCGCCATTCACCGCGCGGGCGGACCAGCCATTATGCGCGAACTGGATGGAATTCGCACCAATGCAGGGGGATGTCCCACTGGCAGCGCCGTTGTCACCGGCGCGGGTTCGCTGCCCGCTCAATATGTTTTTCACGCCGTGGGCCCCGTCTATCGCGATGGACGGCACGGTGAACCAGAGCAGCTGACGAATTGTTACCGCACTTGCCTGGACCTGGCCGAGCGGCACGGCGTCCGCACCATCAGCTTTCCGGCCATCAGCACCGGTGCATACGGCTATCCGCTGGAGGAAGCAGCGACCATCGCGATTGATACGATTGCCGCACGGCTAGCACAGCCAGACTGCGCGGTCCGCGATGTTTTGCTGGTGCTATTCGATCAAGGCACTTATGCGCTGCATGCGCGGATCGCGGCAACGCGCGTCACTTCTTTAGGAATTGCTGAATCGCCTTAGTGGCCTGCCGGGTGCGGTGTTGATTCTCGATGAGAGCGAAGCGTACGTGGCCCTCGCCGAGCGGCCCGAATCCGATGCCCGGCGAGACGGCGACCAGCGCCTTTTCCATGAGCAATTTCGAAAATTCCAGCGAGCCTTGGGCGCGATGCTTTTCGGGAATCGGGGCCCAGACGAACATGGTCCCGCGAGGCGATTCCACGGGCCAGCCGGCGCGCTCGAGACCGGTGATGAGCACATCCCGGCGCTTCTGATATACGCTGCGAATCTTCTCGGTGTCCTTGGCGCACTCGCGGAGCGCAATGATGGAAGCGATCTGGATGGGCTGGAAAACACCGTAATCGAGATAGCTTTTGATGCGGGCGAGAGCTCCGATCATTTTCTTGTTCCCCAGGCAGAATCCCACGCGCCAGCCCGCCATGTTGAAACTCTTCGACATGGAGTAAATTTCGACCGCGAGTTCCTTGGCCCCGTCCACCTGCAAAATACTGGGAGGCTCATAGCCGTCGAAACCCAGGTCGGCATACGCGAAATCGTGCACGATCATGGTGCCGTACCGCGCAGCCAGCGCAACAATGTCGCGGAAGAATTGGAGGTCCACGCAGTGCGTGGTGGGATTGTGGGGGAACGAAATCAGGATCATCCTCGGTTTGCGCGAGGACGTGTTGTATAGGTGCTCCAGGCGATTGAGGAACTCGGCCGGTGTCGGCATGGGCAGCATGCACGCGTGACCTTCGGCCATGATGACACCGTACTGATGGATCGGATAAGCGGGGTTCGGCGAGACCACGGCATCGCCGGGGCCAATGACGGCAAAGAGCAAATGCGCCAAGGCGTCTTTCGCTCCGATGGTGACAATGGCTTCGGTCTCGGAATCCAGCTCGACTCCGTATTTGGTGCGATAGCGCTTCACAATTTCGGCGCGCAGCCGTGGAATGCCGCGAGACATCGAGTAGCGATGGTTGCGCGGATTGCGGGCCGCTTCAATCAGCTTCTTGACTATCGGCTCTGGCGTGGAGCCATCCGGATTGCCCATGCCAAGGTCCACCACATCCCTTTGTGCCGCCCGCGCCTTGGCCTTCATCTCGTTGATGACGGCGAACACGTAAGGCGGCAGTTTCTGGATGCGGTAAAACTCTTCGCCCGAAGCGATGTTTGATGAGGCCATAATTGATTCTAGGAAATGCTAACCGACCTCGTCCAGATCCGCCGTCTCGAGCAGCAGCACCGAGGCGAAAATGCCCGCTTTCGGGCCTATTTGAAAAGCCACCGGCATTCGGACCGGCGGTTGCGCCGTTTCGGCGAGGAGATTGAAGCCGAGATCGATTGCACGGCCTGCGCGAATTGTTGCCGCGTTACCGAGGTGGGAATCACGGAGAAAGACGTCGAGAAGCTGGCGAAGTTTGTCGGGGCCAGCGAGCGCGAGTTCGTGGAACAGTTCACCGCAGTCGATGGATCAGGTGCAATGATCTTGAAACGCAACGAACAGGGCTGCGTGTTCCTGGATGGCAATCTGTGCAGTGTTTATGAAGCGCGCCCGCACAATTGTGTCAACTTCCCGCACGTGGTGCGCGGCACGGGATCAATCGCGAGCCGCATGTGGGAGTTTCTGGATCGCGTCGGCTACTGTCCCATCGTGTACAACTGGATGGAGACGGTGAAGGACGACATCGGATTCAAGTGAGGAGGTGGAAGATGCGATTGTTGATGATGTTAACGGCCTGCCTCGGGATAGCGCTCGCTCAGTCAAATCAGGACACTGAACCTAACACGTCGTGCATTGAACGGCTCCAGGTGCCGGTGTATCCCCCATTGGCCGCTGCAGCACGAGTTTCGGGCAGCGTCACTGCCACTATTAACCTCACGACAAACGGCACCATTGAAAGCACCAACATGGAGGTGGGATCTAGCATACCGAATGTAAAGCTCCTTCTCACGCCGGCCGTGGAACGATCGATTCGAGGATCAACATTTCGCAAGACGTGCGACGGTAAATCTGTAAGGCTCGTTTTTCACTTCGGGTTCGACTCCGATCCATACAAGAGAGTCTCGTTCGGATATCCTAACCAGTTTTGGATCTCAGTAATTCCTCCGACTCCGATCAGCGAACCGTGATCAGTCCAAGCGTTCGGTGATGGTCACCGAGTCTTGCACGCGGAAGCTGACGCGAGTTTCCACTGGAATTTCGGCCGGATTACCGCGCGTCAACAAAACGTCGCCAGCGCCCACCGCTCCGCCAGCGCCCGCTCCGATGGCAGCGCCTTTGCCGCCACCCGCGATGGCCCCGATGATTGCGCCGAGTGCCGCGCCCCCGCCAATCTTCGCGGCGTCGGTTCCGGTAGAACTCGCGGCGTCTTTCACAAACGGTTCGGTGCGAATGCGAATATTCTGGCCGTCAGCCGTGGCCAGCCGCACGATGGAGATTCCCAGGTGCGATGCGCCCTTCACACGGCCTGCCTGCGTGGCGTCCACCACCCGGCCCTCCACGCGAGCCCCGCGCTCGGCGATGATCCACCCATCGATGACCAGCGGCTGGGTGAGGGTCGCAAGGAAAGTGTCGCCGGGCTGATTGCGCGCGGACGAAAGCGTTTCGCCGATGCGAACAGGCAGCAACGTTCCGGCTCCGAGGGTCACGGTATGCGGGACAGGGGTCTCGACATTCGGCGCGGGCAAAGACACATTTTGGATCGGGACATTTTCGGCTACTGCCGCCGGAGGCGCAACGGGGGTCGATGGCGTGGCTGGCGGGGGAGGCGGCGGCTCGGGATTCGCCTCGACCGGTGTTGGCGCCGGCGGCGGGTCGTTATGGGCGATCACCGCTTCTTGCTTGTGCCGCACCGGAGGCGGCATCGGGGAAGGCTTCTCGCGAACGGGAGTGCGATGAATCGGAGCCGGCACCTGCGCTACCGCAGGCGGGGGAGTTGGTGCCCTCTGGACCACCACGGGCGCCTTCGGCGGCTGCACCATTGGCGTGGCAACGCTGACTGCCTCCTGGGGTCTGACGCCAAAATACACGATTCCCGAGGCCAGCACGGCTCCCGTGGCGAAAGCTGCCACCAGTTTCCAGTTCAAGTTCAGGCGCCTCACAGCAGACCAGTCCTCCGCGCTTATTACGTTAAACGCAAGGGGGACGATTTACGTTTCGGAGCCCGAGCCGTTAAAATAGCTTAGGATGTCCGGTTTTCCTAGCGAATTCCAGGTCGGAGCCACCCGCATCGCGCCCGCGACGGTGCTTGCGCCCATGGCGGGCCTCACCGATACGATCTTTCGCCGCCTGATCCGCAATCAGGGCGGGTGCGGCCTCATCATGACCGAGTTCACCAGTTCGCATGGCGTGGTGGCGTCGCTCAGAGCGAATACGCTCAAAGCCAAGAAGGGTTCGCGGACGTTTCGATACCTGTATTTCGAGCCGGAAGAGCATCCCATCTCCGCGCAACTGTTTGGCTCCGATCCTCAGGTAATGGCCGACGCTGCCAAGGCTTGCCAGGATTTTGGGTTCGATATCGTCGACATCAACTTCGGCTGTCCGGTGAATAAGGTGGTGAAGTGCAACGGTGGCTCGGGCTTGCTCCGCGATCTGCCGCTGGTGGAAGAGATCCTGCGCAAGGTGCGGGCGGCCATCTCGATTCCGTTCACCATGAAGTTCCGCGCGGGTTGGAACGATCAAGAACTGGTGGCCGTAAAGATGGCGCAACTGGCCGAAGACTGCGGACTGCAGGCCGTCGCGCTGCATCCGCGCACGCGCGAGCAAGGCTACAGCGGCAAGGCGGACTGGACCCGCATCGCTGAAGTAAAGGCCGCGGTGCGAAAGATTCCCGTGATCGGCAATGGCGACATTATGACGCCAGAGGACGCGGTTCGCATGGTGCGGGAAACGGGCTGCGATGCGGTGATGATCGGGCGCACCGCTTCGTCCAATCCATGGATCTTCCGTCAAATCCAGCAATATCTTGCCACGGGAAGCTATGAATACCCTACCGAGCGCCAGCGCTACGACATCATGCGCACTTACTACGGCATGCTTTGTGAGCGAGGCGAATCGGATACGGTAGGCAAGATGAAACAATTTGCAACTTACTTTACGCATGGTGTTCGTAACGGGTCCAAGCTGCGTGTCGAGATATACAAAACCACCGACGCAGCGCAGATACTCGATTGCGTGGATGCGTTCTTTGAACGCGAGCTGGTGGGAGTTCGCGCCTGAAATCCGAGTCTTCCCTGAAACCCGGGCCTTCCCCGAAACATGTCCAGCTGATCACAGACGGGGCGTGCATCGGCAACCCCGGCCCCGGCGGATGGGCATGCATTTTGCGCTATGGAGACAAGACGCGCGAGATGTACGGATCGGAGCCTGAGACCACCAACAATCGCATGGAACTGAAGGCCGCGGTAGAGGGGCTGCGCGCGTTGAAGGAGCCTTGCAGCGTGGAGATCGTGACCGATTCGAACTATCTGAAGAACGGCATCACGCAGTGGATCCACAAATGGAAGATGAACGGCTGGCGCACGGGCGATAAGAAAGCCGTGGCCAATCAGGATTTGTGGCACGAGCTGGACGAGCAGAACGCGCGACACACCACAACTTGGTCCTGGACCAAGGGCCACGCTTCGCACTCCGACAACAATCGCTGCGATGAATTGGCGACGGCCGCGGCGCGCGGGCAACTGGATTCGTACTAGACGCGCGAGTGAACCACCCGCACACGTGTGCGGCGCAAGTGGCAGCGGTGCAAGCGCGCGATCATTGACTTACTTCGACTTACTCGCTGGTCACTCAGTTGCATCGGCGAGTGCATGCCCATTGCCAGATCGCAAGCATTTTCGCTCGGGCTGCACGTGCTGCTCGCGTTGCTGTTACTCGTCGCCTCGCGATCGATTCGAGCGCCCCTCGAACCTGTAACACCCATTCACGCCACGCCGCTAACGTTGTTCCGCCCACGCAAACCCCTGGAGCCCCGCACCGGTGGGAGCAATCAAACCGCCCTTCCGGCCAGGCAGGGCTCACCTCCGCCCACCGCGCGCCGGACGTTTATTCCGCCCACATCGAGCCAGCATCCGCCGCTCGCACTTCCGATCACCATCGCCTTCGACATCCCCATCGACAACACCAGCGCAAACATTGGCGATCCGCTCAGCCACGCGATCGACGGCGGCCTGGGAATGCACGGTCACAACGGAATCGGCGACCGCGGATGCTGCGGCGGTATCGGCCATTCACAATCGGGACCGCCCGGACTTAGCGTTCAGCGCGGACGCGGTGTGACGCCGCCTGAACTGCTATACAAAGTGGAACCGGAATTTTCCGAGGAGGCGCGCAAAGCCAAACACCAGGGCATGGTGGTATTGACGATTGAAGTGGACCCAAGCGGCGCCGTCCGCAACGTCCGAGTCCGCCAAAGCCTCGGTCTGGGGCTGGATGAAAAAGCTATCGAGGCCGTCTTGCGTTGGCACTTCCGTCCCGGCATTCTCAATGGCAAAGCGGTGACCACGGAGGCCACCATCCAAGTAAACTTTCAATTGCTCTGACTTGCGGCCGGCATGCAGACGCGCTAATTCCCGCATAGACGGCGGAGATGAATTTGGGCGATCCTGAATCACGTTGCCGGCGGCGCTGCGTCCCCAGAGTTCGATTGTCCGGATCACGCTCCCGGAGGGTCGGGCAATAGCAGCGCCGCCGCACGCTATTCCTCTCGGAGCTATTCTTTAGGTCCGATTCCTAAGGCCTTCATCTTCCGGTAGAGGTTGCTGCGCTCCAGACCCAGCAACTCAGCCGTCTTGGTCACGTTTCCCTTGGTCTCATCGAGCGTCTTGAGGATATACTCGCGCTCGGCCGCCGCGCGAACTTCATGCAGACTGCCCAGGCGGTCCGCGGCTCGTTCGAAGACCGCGCGCTTGCCCGGAATCAGCGGAATGTGCCGCGCGTCGATGCGCACCTGCGGGCTCATGATCACGATGCGCTCCATCAGATTTCGCAATTCCCGCACGTTGCCCGGCCAGCGGTGCTCCTTGAGCACTTCGTAGGCTTCAGGCGTCAGCTCCTTGGGCCGGCGTCCATAAGCGGTAGTGAACTCCTTGAGGAAGTGTTCGGCCAGTAGCGCAATGTCTTCAATGCGCTCGCGTAGAGGCGGAACATAGAACGGGATCACGTTGAGGCGATAGAACAGGTCCTCTCGAAAATTACCGCGCTCGATCTCTTCTTCCAAATTCTTGTTGGTGGCCGCCACCACGCGCACATCCACCTGAATGGAAGTCTCCGCCCCCACTGGTTCGAAGCGCTGCTCCTCCAGCGACCGCAGCACCTTGGCCTGAGTCTTCAAGCTCATGTCGCCCACTTCGTCCAGGAAAAGCGTGCCCCCGTTGGCCTTCTGCAGCTTGCCGGTCTTGTCTTCGGTGGCGCCCGGAAAGCTGCCCTTGCGATGTCCGAAGAGCTCGCTTTCAATCAGATCTTCGGGAATCGCCGCGCAGTTCACTTCGACGAAAGCCTCCGTACCGCGAGCGCTGCTATTGTGAATCGCGTGCGCCACCAGTTCCTTCCCGCTGCCACTCTCGCCGTAGATCAGAACACGGCCGTTGGTAGCGGCCATCAAAGCCAGCTGCTGCCGCAGAGCCTTCATCGGAACGCTTTCGCCGATGATTTGGAGCTCACGACGCCCCTCTTCCTTGAGGCGCTCCACTTCCAACTCGAGCTTGCGTTGCTGTAGCGCGTTCTTCACCACCACGGTTACTTTTTCGATGGTGAGCGGTTTTTCCAGAAAATCGAAGGCGCCCAGCTTGGTGGCTTTGACGGCAGTTTCAATGGTTCCGTGGCCGGAAATGATCACCACCACCGGTCGACTGCCGAAAGGGATCTCCTGCAGACGGGCCAGCGTCTCCAGCCCATCCATCCCGGGCAGCCAGACGTCCAGCAGGATCAGATCATACGCGCTGCGGCCGATCTCTGAGAAACATTCCTCTCCGGTTGCTATGGCGTGCGTCTGATAACCTTCGTCTTCGAGAACGCCCGCGAGCGATTGCCGGATGAGTGGTTCGTCATCGACGATCAGAATACGCGCCGGCGTCACGAAGAGCTCTCCGCCGAGGCGACTTCCACCACTTGGGACGTCGCCGGGGCTTGAGCTTGGGCTTCGGATTTGGATTCGATCTCAGTGCGAGCCCGTATGGGCAGTTCCACGATGAATCGAGCCCCGGTGGGCAGGTTGTCCTCCACGCGAATGGTGGCTTCGTGATCGGCCAGGATGCGATTCACGATCGCAAGACCCAGCCCGGTTCCCCGTCCTTTCGTCGAAAAATACGGCAGAAAGAGCTTTTCTTTGTCTTCACGAGAGACGCCGCCGCCGGTATCGGCGATGATGAGCTCCACCGAATCGGCTTCCGTGGAGCGCGTTCCGATGTAAAGACGTTTCACCAACGACTCCTGCATGGCCTCCGCCGCATTGTCCACCAGGTTGACGACTACGCGCTTGAATTGCTCGCGATCCACCCGCACCAAAGGCAGATCCGGGGCCAGATCCTGATCCACAAGGATTCCATCCAGCCGGCCCTCGAACACCGATACCGCAGTCCCGACGATTTGATTCAAATCGGAAGGCACCGGCTGCGCTGCGGGGAAGCGCGTGAACTGGGAGAATTCGTCCACCAGCGTGCGCACGCTTTCCACTTCGCGGGCGATGGTGGCGGAGCATTCCTGCAAGATCCGCCGGGTGTCGGCGGTCTGCTCGGCGCGCGCCAATTGTCGCGCGATGCGGTCCGCGCAGAGGGCAATTGGTGTCAGAGGATTCTTGATCTCGTGCGCCACGCGGCGCGCCACTTCGTGCCAGGCTGCCGCCTTCTGGGCGCGCAACAGCTCGCTGGTATCTTCCACCACGAGCACGAAACCAGAACTGCGCTGTTCATCGAGCGCCGCCACGGTAAGCGACAGTTGCAGCACGCGCCGCTCGGCTTTGTACTCAATCTGCGTGCCGGCTACCGCGGTGCGGCGGGCGCGATTCATCAGGTAACGGATCTCGGCGGTATCTTCGCGCGAAAACAGGTCGCTCAACCGGGCCGCTCGCGCCACTTGTTCTTCCGGGAAAATCCCCATCAGAGCGCGGTTCACACGCTGGATGCGTCCGTCGGAGGTGAGCGAGATAACGCCCGTGGGAATGCTCTCGAGAATCGCTTCGGTGAATCGGCGCCTTGCTTCCAGCTCCTTGCTGTTGGTCTCGAGCGCCTCCGTCATTTCATTGAAGGCGCGCACCAGCGTAGCCATTTCGTCGATGGCGTCCACGCGAACGCGGTAGCTCAAATTGCCTTTGCGGATCTGTTCGGCCGCGCGGAGCAGCGCTGTGATGGGCGTGCTGATCTGTCCCGCCATATAGCGCGCAATCCAGGTGGCGCAAAAGAGAATGAACAGCGTGATCAGAGATAGCAACAGCAGATAGAGACGGCGAAAGGCCTTCCTATCCAGGGACAATCGATCGTAGTCGGCCACCGCCTGCGTGATCTCGCGCTGCTTGGCGGCCAGTTCCAGCGGCATCCGCGCGGATAAAACCAGCCTGCCCTCTTCCGTCTGGATGCTGGTCTTGTAAAGTTCGCCCTGGTGTGCGACTGAAACCGAACAAAGCATCCTGCCGCTGCCGTCGGCACGCTCGATCTCCGCTTTTTCAATCTGGTTATCCTGGCAGAAGCGTTCATAAAAGTCGGCGCTCTGGACCGGTTGGGAGGCCAGCCAATGAGCCTGCGCGGTGAGTTTATCGCCCACTTCCTGATTGAGCGCATTGGCGATCTGGACCAGATCGATGTTCATGGTCCGCGCCGGCCGGCTGAACCACTTGTCTAAATTCAGATTCAAGACCGACACGCTCCACAGCACCAGAAAGAAGATGGGGAGCACGCTGAGCGCGAGCGCGCCACCGATCAGCTTGGACTTAATATGCGAACCGGGCCGATTGGTGTGCCGCTCGATGTACAACTTCACCACCGTCCGGAACAGCATGAAGCCGAGCCCCACGGTAAGAATGAAAATCAGCGTGGAAACGGCCCAAAACAAGTAAGTCTGCTGGATGTTAGAGGGTGCCGGAGCGAAAGAGCCGAGATTAAAGGAGCCCTGGTAGACAACCAGCGAAGCCAGGATGCTGAGCAGCACCACCGCCAACCCGAACATCACTCGCTTGCGCATGGCTTCCCGAAAAGTGTCCTCTTCGAATTATAGGAGTTGGAGGTCGCTTGCGGGAAGCGAAGTCGCGAAGCTTGTTGATTTGACTGTTGCTATGGCCAAGCACCACTTTCGGATGGTGCTTACTCCCGTTTTTAGAAGGTCGCCTTCCCGGCTTCTACCGAAAACCGGATCTGAAACAAACCATCCGGCGCGTAAGTCTATGGTAAGTAATTAACGGATTTGTTAATCTACCAATAGTAACGTTTGGTACCGGGAATGCACACTGGTACCGTCTGCCGGAAGCCCAACTGGTTTGTTTGGGCTTCTTGTTTTTCTTAGGCCAGCTGGAACTGGCGCTGAAAACGCCCGGAGGCCAGAAACAATGCAAGCTACACACGAGGAGCATGAAATGACCAAGGTTCTCATCGGAAATTTGATCCATGCGGACACGAGTGGTGTCCCGTTCCGTAGCGTACCTCTGCTGCGGAAATCGCTATTGCTCTTTTTTGGCCTTTGGCTAATTATCGCGTTAACCGTTCCACTGACAGCCCAGTCGATTACTTCTGGCGATGTCACGGGCATCGTGACGGACCCGACCGGCGCCGCGATCCCGGGCGCCACCGTGACCCTGACCAGCGTCAACACAAACGCAGCGCAGAAGACGACCTCCAGCGGACAAGGAGATTATCGCTTTGCCTTCGTTAACCCGGGAACGTACAAATTGGATGCCACCGCCAGCGGCTTTCAAACCCAAGAACACCCGGGAGTGATTGTCCTGGCCGGACAGCCGACTTCCGTCAATATCCAATTGACGGTCGCCAGCGCTTCACAGACCGTAGACGTGGTGGAAGTGGCGTCCTCCATTCAAACCGAGAACGCCGATGTCTCCACCGGCATCTCGACGGAAATGATCGACAACCTGCCCAACCCCGGCGGCGACCTCACCTACCTTGCTCAGACCACACCGGGTATCGTAATGAACACCCAGTCCGGTTATGGAAATTTCTCCTCGAGCGGCATGCCGGGCATTTCCAACCTGTTCAGCGTCAATGGCATGAATTTCAACGATCCGTTCTTGGGTCTGAACAATAGCGGCGCTTCCAATCTGATGCTCGGCGCAAATGATATTGCCGAAGCCAACGTCATCAACAACGCGTACTCGGCGCAGTACGGTCAATATGCGGGTGCGCAGGTCACCTACATCTCCAGATCGGGAACCAACGAATGGCACGGCGATGCGATTTACAACTGGAACGGCCGCGCACTGAATTCCAATCAGTTTTTCCTCAATCAATCGGGTCAGCCGACGCCCTTCAACAACTTCAACCAGTGGGCGACTGGCTTCAACGGTCCGATTGTTAAGAACCGTACCTTTTTTGACATCGATTATGAAGGTGTTCGCAGCCTGCAGCCGTCGGCCGCTAATTTGTATCTGATTCCCAGCCCGCAATTTCAAACCGCCACGCTCCAAAATCTGACGGCCAACGGCAACGCTGCCGAGATTCCGTTCTACCAACAAGCCTTCAAGATCTACAACAGCGGGCCAGGCGCAACGCCGGTCGCAGGCGGCGGGTGCGGGAGCTTTTCGTCTTCCTTGCTGGGAAGCGCGCCATGCGAGTATCAATTCAGGACCGCACCTACCAGTCTGCTGAAGGAGTATCAGTGGGCGGCTCGGGTCGATCATATTTTCAGCGACAAAGACCGGGGATATATTCGGGTTTGGCGCGATAACGGCTTTCAACCCACTTACACCAGCCCGTTCGGCCCTACCTTCAACACTTCAAGTAACCAGCCTCAAATGGCCGGCCAGGTTTCCGAGACTCACGTCTTCGGTCCGAACGCGGTAAATCAGTTGAGCGGTTCTGTTCTGTTCTACGCCGCGGTCTTTGGGGCCTCCAACGAGAGCGGCGCCTTGGCGGCTTTGCCTACCTTCATCGCTTTCAACGACGGTTCATTTACAGGCGTGGGCCCCGACTCGGAAAGCGCGGTCTACCAATATGCATTCCCGTCCGGCCGGCGCGTGTTCCAGTATCAGCTCCTGGACGATTTCTCTTTAATCAAAGGCAAGCATACGTTTCGCATCGGCTTTAGCTGGCTGCACCAGACCGTCAGCGATTTTGACTTCGGATCCATCGCCGGTCTCCAGCACGGACAGCTCTTCACCAACATCAACGACTTCTTTAACGGAGGCGGGTCGAATTCCTACTTGATTCAGGGCTTTCCTTCTTCCCCAGAGGCCGCTATTCGCCTCAATACCCGTGCCGGCTATGTCGCCGACGATTGGAAGGCCACCGATCGGCTGACCATTTCGTTGAACTTTCGGCTGGAAAACTACGCCGACCCGACCTGCGACCAGAACTGCTTCACCCATCTTGCGACGCCCCCCAGTCTGGCGCAGGACCCGGGCGCGGTATCCATGCCATACAACCAGTTGATCGTTTCCGGCCAGCACGAAGCTTATGCGCACACTAAGCCGGTGGTCTGGGAGCCTCGAATTGGAATCGCCTGGAGACCCTTCAAGAGCGACAAGACCGTCATTCGAACCGGCGCGGGAGTCTTCGCCGACAATCTGCCGGGCGGTCTGGCCGAATTCGCAGCCTTCAATCCTCCTCAGACCCTGACAGCCGTCGTTGGTGCGCCAGTGCTGGCGCCGGGCGTACCGAACAGTCCGTTCACCGCCGCCGCGGCGGAAAATCAGGCCTTGCTCACAGGCTTTAAATCCGGTGGAAGCTTCAACTCTCTCTCCGCGGCAGTACCTGGCTTCTCGGCTCCAGCCTTCTACAATTTCCCTAGCACCTTCATGCAGCCCACTTACTATAAGTGGAATTTCGAAATTCAGCAGTCCTTAGGAGCAAAGACCGTACTGACGGTCAACTATTCCGGAATGCACGGCGTGCACCTCCCGCTCGCGAATTACGGGATCAACGCTTATTGTCCGCCGAACGTGCCGAAAAGCCCGTGTCCGAATGGCTTCGCCGGTTTACCGGCCACGGCCCCCAATCCAGCGCTCGGAGCGATCTACCAATACACCAACGCGGGCATTGCAAATTACAACGGCCTCACCATCAGTTTCCAGCGCCGTCTGTCTGCCGGGCTGACGTTCAACCTCAATTACACCTGGAGCCACGATCTGGACGCCGTTTCCAATGGCGGAATCGCCAACGAATATTACTCGGCAAACGCAACCAATTTGAGCATCACGAGCCCGCAGAACCCGAATAACCTTTTATCCAATTACGGAAACTCGGATTACGACGTTCGCCACTACCTCAGCGCCAATTTCGTATACAGCGATATGTTCCGTCACTCCGGGTTCAAGTGGGGACCGAACACCGTTTTTGGCGGCTGGACGCTTTCGAGCAACTGGTTCCTGCGCAGCGGTCTGCCGTATAGTGTCATCGACGGCGCCGCAGATGGCGCGCTTGGAAGTTTCAACAACCCCACCGCGACCGTTTTCGCTACGCCGCGCGGTTATATTCCAACGAGTTGCACCAATGGCGTGAACTCGCCCTGTATAACTCCTTCGCTCTTTGAACCCAGCTTCGCTCAAACCGGGGTCATCAACGGCTTCGGCACTATGGGCCGCAATTCACTTTTTGGCCCCCATTTCTTCAATGTCGATCTTGCGCTCATGAAGAGCATCCGCATTAAGGAGCGCCTGAGCTTCTCGTTCGGCGCTTCGGCCTCCAACCTGTTCAATCACGCGAATTTCGACAATCCCGTGGATAACATCTCCAGTCCAGTGTTCGGCTCCGTGATCAGCACCATTTCCCCCCCCACCAGCATCTTGGGCTCGTTCCTGGGAGCTGGCGGCTCGCCGCGCTTCGTTGAACTCAAGGGCGTTCTTCGATTTTGACGGCATCAATTTCGGTCCGGCGCGTAATAACCGCGCCGGACCGAAACTCTTAATCCTTTCGGACCCACCTTCACCTCTAGCTTTCGATACTTCCCGTCGTGCTCCTGGTTCGTCGGCACATAGCCGATGGCATATTGGCTGCGCAGTTCATCCTCAATCGTTTTGTAAATCTCACCCAGCGATTTTCTCTTCTTGCCCGCGTCGAACATGCGCCCCCCGGTGGGTTCGGCGAGTCCTTTGAGAAATTCGCAGCCGAAGAATTTTTGGTCGTAGCAGACTCCATAAACGATCGTGTTGGTCGCTTGGACGGCTTCGAGCGCCTCTTCCATGTGCATCCGGCTGCCGTTGTCCAAACCGTCGGAAACGATCAGCATGGCCTTGCGGCCGGGTACGCCCTTCAGCTTGCCCATCGCGGTTTGATACACCGCGTCATAAAGCAGGGTTCCCGGCATGGCCTGGCCTTCCGCCGGCAGTCCGCGGAATGGAATTGCGTGGAGCTGGGCCAGGGCACTTCGGAGACGCGCGGTGGACGACGTAAAATCCTGCCACAGCACCAGCGTGCTCGAAAAACCCAGCAACAGCGCATGATCGGTAGGCCGCAGCACCTCATCGAAAAACCGGCCCGCTGCCTCGCGCTCCGCTTCGATGGCTTCACGCACGCTGCCGCTTACGTCCATTAACATGGCGACGGTCAGGGGTAGATCCGTGTCGCGCGCGAAATAGCGAATCTCCTGCTTGCGTCCATTTTCGCGGATCTCAAAATCTTCCTTGCGCAGATCCGTGATCAGAGCGCCGCGTTTGTCCGACACGGTGCAGAGAACGTTCACGACGTCCACGTCGACACGGATGGGGGACGGCTCATCGGGCGCTTGCGCGAAGATCGGCTGCGACACGGCCAGCTGGGTTAAACTCACCAAGGCTAAACTAAGGATGACCTTCAAAGCTTCCCCGAAGGTCAATGTTATCCATTCCAGATCCGCCCATGGAACTAACCGTCCAAAACGGCGCTTTCGTGCTTCTGATCGCGGTGTTCGTCGCACTTCCGTCTAAGGTGCGCTTAGACTGGGACGAGGAATGAACAAGCGTCTTCGATTGCTGCTGCGCCAAGCCACATACAACCTGCGTGGCGGCTTCCTGGTACGCCCGCTGACTATCGCGCTAACACTGGGTTGTGCTGGCGCGATCTTGTCGTGGCTGGAGGAGACCTTCCCAACGCTCAGCGACATCGTGCCGAGGGCGCTCTTCCCGTCCCACTCCGATCCACAAGTGGCGCAATTTATTTTGGGTGGCATCGCAGCTTCCATCATGACGGTGGTTTCCATTGTTTTCGCGATCCTGCTGATGACGCTAACGCTGGCCTCCATGCAGTTCTCGCCGCGCATCATCGTCAGTTTTGCCAGAGACCGCGTGACTCAATGGACGCTCGGTATATTCCTTGGCACCTTCTCCTACTGCATGGCCGCGCTCCCCGCGGCGCGCATGCTACCGCAACCCTTCGCGCCGGTCGCCACTGTGATGGGCGCGATGCTGCTGGCGCTGGCCTGCGTAGCCTGGCTGCTTTTCTTCATTCACCATATTTCGGAGTCCATCAGCGTCAGCCACATTGTCGACAGAATTGCCTCGGAAACAGAAGTCATGATTGATGAGATGATGCCATGGCCCCACCGGCTGAATGCCATGGCCGATCCGCATCTGCTGGAACCAAACACATGGGAGACACCGTTCCCGAGCCCCAAGTCAGGCTACATCCGCTTCATCGACACCGGGCGGTTGGTTGCTCTGGCGAAGTCGTATCACGTGAAGGTACACTTGGTTCGACGCGTAGGGCACTTCGTCCCTGCCGGAACGGCGCTTTTCATGGTGTACAGGGGGCATCAGCTCTCCGGCGAGCAACGGGAGGAGCTGCTAGACACCGTTGACCTTGGCCCATCCAGAACCTTACAGCAGGACATCGAGTTCGGAGTTTTGCAGATCGTCGATATCGCTCTAAAGGCGATCTCGCCCGCGGTGAACGATCCGAGCACGGGCGTCAGTTGCGTGGACCAATTGAGCAGGATCCTGATCCGTTTCGCTTCCCGGGAGATGCCGGCTCCTTTGCTATACGATCCGCCGGGGGTCGTTCGCGTCAGCATTCCGTGGATCGACTTCGATGGTTTGCTGAATTCGGCGTTTGAACAGATACGCCTTTACTCAAAGGCCGATATAGCGGTCAGTCTCCGTATGCTGAGGGCCCTGGCTGACATTGCTGGGACGGTTGGTGACCCATCGTATCGCCTGAAACTCCATGAGCAAGGAATACGGATCGTGAATGGCTGCTCCGAAGAACTCACTGAAGAGGAAGTGAGACCGATCTGCGTTCGCCTGGCTACGCTGGAGAAATTGGCGGCTGCTGCAGCGCCTTAGGCCGTGAACGCTGTCCCCCAGATCCTTGACCGGAAGCCAACGAAGATCAAGAAGAAACTAAGGATCGTTTTCAGGACCCTCCGAGGACGGTTTGCCGCGCGGGACGCGACTCTCGGATGGTCTAATGAAAAAATTGCCCGCAACCCATGGAATTGACTGTCCAAAATGGCGCTTTCCTGCTTCTCATCGCAGTCGTGGTCGCGATGCTGACGCAGAAGCTCAATCTGCCTTACAGCGCGGGACTGGTGGCGGCTGGCATCGTCCTGGCATTCTCGCGCTTCTCGCCGGCAGTAAGCCTCACCAAGGACCTCTTGTTCACCGTGCTATTGCCTCCGCTGATTTTTCAGGCCGCGTTCTATATCGAGTGGCGCCGCCTGCGGCGGGACCTGGGAGTCATCGTCGTCCTGGCGACTTTGGGCGTGATTCTCTCCGCGGGCATCACTACGATTGGAATGCACTATCTGGCAAGCTGGCCGTGGATTAGCGCGCTCGTTTTTGGCGTGCTCATCGCAGCCACCGATCCAGTGTCGGTGATTGCGACGTTTCAGGAAGCCGGCGCGCGCGGGCGACTACCGCTACTGGTCGAAGCTGAAAGCCTGTTCAATGACGGAACGGCCGCGGTGGGTTTTGCCATGGTGCTGGATCTTGTCCAGGGCCACTCTCCAACTCCGCTCCAGGCCACCTGGCAACTGCTGAGAATGGCGGGCGGGGGCTTGCTTTGTGGCGCGGCCATCGCCGCGGCGGCTTTGCTATTGGTCGGAAACACGCAGGATCATCTGGTGGAGCTGGCACTGACGACGGTGGCTGCTTACGGTTCTTTTCTGATTGCGGAACGATTTCACATGTCGGGAGTCCTGGCTACGCTCGCCGCTGGCCTGACGCTTGGCAACATCGGGTCGCGCGGAAGAATATCGGACCGGGGCAAGGAAGCCGTGCAGGATTTTTGGGAATACGCGGCGTTCGTCACCAATTCACTCATCTTCCTGCTGATCGGCATGCGAGTAGCCATGCAGGATTTCCGCTCGGCGTGGATACCGGCGGCGATCGCTATTTTGCTGGTCACGCTGGGACGCGCGGCTGCCGTTTATCCATGCTGCGCGCTATTTGCGGGATCGGCGCAGAGAGTGCCGGCGCGGTATCAGCATCTTCTATTCTGGGGTGGTTTGCGCGGCGCGCTGGCCTTGGCGCTCGCTTTAGCGCTTCCCGCGGAATTGGCTCAGCGGGATGCGATCGTCGCCGTCAGCTTCGCGGTTGTGGCCTTCTCGATCTTTGCCCAGGGCCTGACGATGAAACCGCTATTGCGCGCCGCTGGACAAGTTGCCCGAGGCGCTTGAGGCGTCGCACTCGTACTCCATCAGTTCAAAGTTTTTCGCTTGGCGGTGCAGCGGAAAACGCATTTTCCAAGGCTTAGTGTAAACCTTCGGATCTTCGAGTGTGGCCTCGTACCAGATGGTATTTGCATCGATGGGCGTATAGCGCTCCGTTACATGGAGTTGATCGCTATGGAAATCGCCGGCCATGTCGAGCCACGTTTTGTCGTTCAAATCCTTGACATCCACAACTAGCGTGTCCCCCTCCCAGTGCGCGATGGAATCGCCGTCGAAGGTGTCCGTGCCAGTGAGATGCGCGGTTCTGTCAAGGTGGAAAATGCGCCAGGCGTGCGCATACTCGTAGATCGCATGGATCTTCCCAGGAGTTTGCACGATTTCGAATGCATAAGGGGAATAGGTAATGCGCGGCACGCCGGGGAGCTGACAGTGCGATTGCGGATCGTTGTATAAACTCTTCGCGAGTCCGTCGCGCTTCTTCAGCGCCGCATCCTGATACGGAATCTTGTCGCCTTCTACAATGCCGGGGCCACCCGGAAAGCCGTAATCGCCTCTGTGTTTCACGATGTTCCAGGCAGCCAGCGTGCGTTCCTGCCAGATGCCGGAAAGATCGGGCTTGCCATCGCGGGATCGAGGCATTGGGCCGGCCTTTTCACCAGGCCGGAATGGATCGGCATCGCCAGGCTTGGGGATGGTGTCCCAGCTATCCTGAGCGTACATCGCCGGCGCGAGCAGAAACACGGCGATCAGAGAAAATCGGATCACTGTTTGGGCCCGTTATCCGGCGAGCCTGCGAACAGCTTCCGCCCGTCCGGCGTCGTGATCTGGCGCGCGGCCAAAGTATGCGAGCCGTCCTTGGCGACAAAGCCATGCACCGCGATGGCGTCGCCCGGTTTCACGGTATCCCTTCGCCAGCCTCCACGGTACAGCACGTTCGGGGGACCGGTTTCCAGGCCCCAATTCGCCACCGTGCCATCGTCGGACTTTACATCGATATAGATCCAAGAATGGGGATTCACCCAATCGACCTTCGTGACCGTGCCCATCAGATCCACTGCCTTGGCGCCGTCGAACTCCGCCGCGAAGGAGTGATGCGCCAGCAGGGGCATCACGGCCAAACCCAGCCCTATGGTCACTGCCAAAACCAACGCTGTTTTCATGGAGAATCCTTACCAGTCTTTTCTTATCAACTCATGCTACCCGATTCTCAAAACGACTGCAGCACAGTCCCGTTTGCGAGTTCCACCCGTGTGCAGCGCAAGCGAGGTGAACCGTCTTTGGCCCGCGCGCCGGAGCAGGTAATTTTATCGCCTGCCTTCAGGCTGTCCTTGGACCAGCCCAGCCGCTCCAGCCCGCGCGGGCTATCGATGTCGATAACCCAATGCTCCACCGTGCCGTCTTGAGACGCCGCATCGAGATAAATGTGCGAGTGCGGATTAGACCACTCGAAGCGTGTGACCACACCCGTGGCGGTGGCGGGGCGCGTCAAATCGTAATCGGCGGTGGAGTGGTGGGCCATGAGCGCGGACACAACCAGCAGAGCCGCAAATAGGCGTGCCATAATCACAGTTTGGCTCACATTCTTCCACTCAAACGAGCGATCCAGGAAATGGTTCGCGACGGTGATGTGGTGGCTCTCGAAGGCTTCACACACCTGATTCCTTTTGCCGCCGGCCACGAGATCATCCGTCAAGGGCGTCGCAATTTGACGCTGGTTCGCATGACGCCCGATTTGATCTACGATCAACTGATCGGCTCAGGCTGCGCATCGAAGCTGATTTTCTCCTGGGGCGGAAATCCCGGCGTGGGGTCGCTGCATCGATTGCGCGATGCCGTGGAGCAAAGTTGGCCCGCGCCACTGGAGTTAGAAGAGAACGCTCACGCCGGCATGGCGGCCGCTTACGCCGCCGGTGCGTCGCATCTGCCGTTTGGATTGCTGCGCGGATATCTGGGAACCGATCTTCCAAGATACAACCGCGTGAAGTTCATCGAGTGCCCCTTCACTGGTGAGAAACTGGCCGCAATTCCGGCCATCCGCCCCGACGTTACGGTAATTCATGCGCAGAAGGCCGACCGTAAGGGCAACGTCTTGATGTGGGGCGTAGTCGGCGTGCAGAAGGAAGCGGTGCTCGCCGCCAAGCGCGTCGTCGTCACCGTGGAGGAGATTGTCGATCAGCTCGACGCGCCGCCCAACGCCGTGGTGCTCCCTTCCTGGGTGATCGGCGCAGTGAGCGAAGTGAAAGGTGGGGCGTTTCCGTCCTACGCGCAGGGTTATTATCCGCGCAACAACGCCTTCTATAAGCAATGGGACCCGATCGCCCGTGAGCGCGAAACTTTCCAAGCCTGGATGCAACGGCATGTGCTCGGCACCAAGGATTTCGATGAGTTCAAGCGCAGTCTGGAACAGGTGGTGAGCCATGCCTGAGACCAAATACACGGCCGATGAAATGATGACTATCGCCGCGGCCCGGATGATCCGCAACGGCGCGTCCTGCTTTGTCGGCATCGGACTGCCGAGCGCCGCCGCGAACCTGGCCCGGCTGACGCATGCGCCGGATACGGTGTTGATTTACGAATCGGGATGCATCGGCACCAAACCAACGGTGCTGCCGCTTTCCATCGGCGATGGCGAGCTTTCTGAAACCGCCGATGCCGTGGTTTCCATCCCTGAAATATTTGCCTATTGGCTGCAAGGCGGCCGCATCGATCTCGGATTTCTCGGCGCCGCGCAGATCGATCGCTTCGCCAACATCAACACCACGGTGATCGGCGATTATCACAAACCTTCGGTGCGCCTGCCGGGCGCGGGCGGAGCGCCGGAGATAGCGGCATCGTCCAAAGAAGTGCTCATCACGCTGCGGCAGAACAAGCGCGCGTTTATCGAGAAGCTGGATTTCGTCACCTCCGGCGGCCACTTCACCGGTGGCGACAGCCGCGCGAAAATGAAGCTGCCTGGTAAAGGTCCCACAGCGGTGATTACCGATCTTGGCATCATGACCCCGGACGAGACGACGAAAGAGCTGACTTTGACCAGCCTTCATCCTGGCGTTACCGTGGAAAAAGTGATCGAGTCCACCGGTTGGGCGCTGAAGGTTGCGCCGAAACTCGCCACCACCGAACCGCCCACGGAAACCGAACTGCGTGTGCTTCGCGATTTAAACGAACGCACCGCGCGCGCTCACGCCGGACAGGCCTGATGCTCACCTTCATCTATGACATGCTGCCGTCGCGCGTCGTGTTTGGCGTCGGCTGCCTGGACAAGTTGCCCGAAGAAATAGAGCGGTTGGGCGCACAACGCGCGCTGGTATTGTCCACGCCCGAGCAGCGCAACGAAGGCCAGCAGATGGTGGATCGCTTGGGCGCGCGGGCTGTTGGTTTGTTCGACAAAGCCGTGATGCACGTGCCGATTGAGATTGCCGAGCAAGCGCGCGAACAAGCCAAGGCCCTGGGCGCGGATTGCTGCGTGGCAGTCGGCGGCGGTTCTACAACGGGCTTGGCGAAAGCCATCGCGCTGGTATCAACGCTTCCGATTTTATCGATCCCGACTACTTACGCCGGATCGGAGATGACGCCAATCTGGGGCATCACCGAAAGCGGATTGAAGAAGACCGGGCGCGATCCACGCGTGCTTCCGAAGACCGTGCTGTATGACCCGACGCTCACTGTCACTATGCCGCCCATGCTTTCGGCTACCAGTGGCATGAACTCAATCGCACATTGCGTAGAAGCGCTGTATTCGAAGGACGCCAATCCCATCATTTCGATGATTGCCGAAGAAGGCATTCGCGCGTTGGCAGTGGGGCTGCCGGTGGTAGTGAAGGAACCGGCGAATCTGGGGGCCCGTTCCAACGCGCTGTATGGCGCTTGGCTGGGTGGTATGTCTCTGGGCGCGGTCGGCATGGCGCTCCATCACAAGCTGTGCCACACACTCGGAGGGACATTCAATCTGCCGCATGCCGAGACGCACACCGTAGTGTTGCCGCACGCCACGGCTTATACTGCGCCGGCCGCTCAAGACGCCATGTCGCGCATTGCACGCGCGCTCGGCGCGGCGTCTGCTGCACAGGGCCTGTACGATCTGGCCGCTTCACTCGGCGCACCGATGTCGCTTGCGGCTCTCGGACTCAAAGCAGCCGATCTCGACAAAGCCGCGGACATCGCGGTACAGAACCCCTACTACAATCCGCGCCCCATCACGCGCGAAGGCATCCGGGCATTGCTGCAAGATGCCTTCGAAGGCCGTAGGCCGGTTCAATGAAGGTCAGCCGCAGGCCGGTCCAATAAAGACCGGGCGCAGGCCGCAGTAGTTACCGCCTCCAACCACGGCCATAGTAGCCACGGCCGTAATAGCGAGGTCCGTAGTAGGCTGGTCCGTAATAGCGTGGCCCAACCCAGCGAGGTCCGTAGTAGGCGCGGGGGCCCCAGTAAACAGGCGCGGGCGCGACGTATCCAACCGCGGGCGGCGGCGGAGCGTAATAGCCATAAGCCGGGCCCACGCCAACCCCAACTCCGCCGACTCCTACTCCAACAACAACGCGTGGCGCTGCGAATGCCGCAGTTCCAACCAAGAACAAAAGAGCGAGTAATTTAGTCTTCATCGATCGTTCCTCCTCACGAGCCTTAGACAATGCATTCACTGTGCCAATGGCGATCCTACGTGGGATATTGAAGTTGCGCGCGATGGTCGCAAATCGTTGCTGGCCGATATGCACCAACGAGGTTGGATTACGGCCAAGTCTTACGAAAGTCCGTCCTTAGTACCAAAGTCCATCAGGGATACTAAGGAAGCATATAGGTTCTCCGCCTGATTGGGACTGCGCAAACCAACGCTTTAGAATGCATTAGGATCATGAACGCAGGTACTCTCCCATCCAAGCAGAACAAGACTCAATACTCCGAAGGCGAAGCGGCTCAGGAGTTGGGTATTACGGTAGAAGAGCTGCGCGTCTTGATTCGCAAGCACATTGCGAAAAGCGACGAGGATCTGATGCATATCGCCATGGCAAGTTTCCATCCGTCGGATCTTCTGGTTCTGAAGATTCTCACCGGCCAGAATGGCGATCTGGCGTCCCTGGACGCCGAATAGTTTCTCTCATTCCTCCCACGAAATTCTCTCTGCCTGCTACCAGCTTCCGTTGCTACCATGCTTGGTATGGCAAAGCTTGGATTTCTTGGATTGGGTCTGATGGGTTATCCCATGGCGCGGAACCTGGCGCGCGCGGGTCACCAGGTGGCCGTATGGTCGCACACTGGGAGCAAGGCGCAGCAGCTGGCTTCAGAAGAAAAAGCGACGGCTTGCGCAACTCCCAAGCAGGTGGCGGAACAGGCCGACTTTATCTTCGCCTGCGTCGGAGATACACGGATGTCGGAGGAGGTGTTCACTGGACCGAGCGGGGTCCTGGCAGGCGCGAAGGCGGAAACCATTGCCGCCGATGCCAGCACCATTTCACCAAGCGCCAGCCGAGGCATCAGCGAAAAGCTGAGGGCCAAGGGCATTCACTTCCTGGACGCGCCTTGCACCGGTTCCACTCCCGGCGCGATCAATGCCACGCTTACCTTTATGGTAGGCGGCGATCAGAGCGTCTTTGAGCGAACGAAGCCTCACCTGGAAGCGATGGGTAAGCAGTTTTACTATTGTGGAGGCCCGGGGTTAGGGCTCCAGGCTAAACTAACCCAGAACCTGATCCTTGCCAACCTGATGCAGGCATTCAACGAAGGGCTGGTGCTCAGCACCAAAGGCGGTATCGCGCCGGAGCTTATGCTGGACATTCTGAACAACAGCGCCGCCAAGTCCGGATTGATCGCCTTCAAGGCCCCTTTCGTTTTCAGAAGGGACTTCACAACCAACTTTTCCACAAAGTGGATGCACAAGGACATCGGACTGGCGCTCGGTTCGGCCCAGGAACTGGGGTTACCCATGCCTGTAACCAGCCAAACCGAGCAGATGTTTCAGGCTGCAATTGCAGAGGGTTACGGGGAAGATGACCTGTGTGCGACCATCCGGGTGATGGAACACTGGGCGGGGGTTGAGGTCAAGGGAAAATAAAAATACAAAAAACTGTTGCGTTCCAAGAAATCATATACTAGTATTGGAATTAAGCCGGGGAGGCAACTCCCACCAAAGCGAGACTAACCTCATTAAAGACCCCTGAAGCAATCCTCCCCGGCGCCCGAAAGGGTTTGGGTCTTGCCAATAACGCCTTAGTGGCAATGTCACTTAGACGCATGGGCTTCTAGCTGGGATACAAGGTTTTTCAAAGCGTTTGACGTTATAATGGGGCGATTGACAACGCTCACCCTCCTCGGGTCCACTGGGTCTATTGGTGTCAGCACTTTGGACGTGGTTGGACGACATCCGGAAAAATATCGTGTCCATGCGCTAGTCGCCGGCACCAACGTGGGTTTACTGGTCCAGCAGATCGAACGATTTCGGCCCGAAATCGTGGTCACGGCAACGGAAGAGTCCCACAGGAATCTCATCAGTAGCCTAACAGCTGCCGGGCTTCCCCGCCAGTCCTGGCCGGAGGCTTCTTGGGGTGCCAGGGCGCGCGTGGAAGCAGCCATCGCCTCCGAGGTGGACTTTGTCATGTCCGCTATCGTCGGTGTGGCAGGCCTGGAGGCGACCTACGAGGCCATCCGCTGTGGCAAGCGCGTTGGTTTGGCCAATAAGGAAGTGTTGGTGTCCAGTGGGAAGCTCGTCATGGAAGCAGCCAAAAGATCGGGTACCGAGCTAATTCCGGTGGATAGCGAACACAATGGCGCGCACCAGTGCCTGAGGGCCGGCCAACGGAGCGAAGTGGCCCGGCTGATTCTGACGGCCTCCGGGGGACCATTTCGCGAGACTCCAGCCGGCAAGCTGGCCAGCGTAACTCCCGCCGACGCCCTAAACCACCCCACCTGGAAGATGGGCCGTCGCATAACCATCGATTCGGCAACCTTAATGAACAAAGGTTTCGAGGTGATTGAAGCCTGCTGGTTGTTCGGCTTTTCTGCCGATGAAGTGGACGTGGTAATCCATCCGCAATCCTCTGTGCACGCCATGGTGGAGTACACCGACGGCAGCGTGATCGCGCAAATCTCAGCCACCGATATGCGCATGCCCATCCAATATGCCTTGACCTACCCGGCCCGCGATCCGGCGCCCGTTCCTCGTTTGGTTTGGACCGAGGGGCGCACTTGGACTTTCTCCGCGCCCGACGTTAAGAAATTTCCGGCGTTGCGGCTGGCTTATGAGGCCTTCCGCGCGGGCGGATCGGCCGCTTGTACGCTGAACGCGGCGGACGAGATAGCCGTGGAAGCTTTTCTCGCAGGTCGAATTTCCTTTCCATCCATCTCTGCGGTAGTAGAGGAAACGCTCGCGCGCGTACCCAATCGCGAAGCGGGCTCCATCCAAGAGATACTGGAAATAGATGAACAATCGCGTTCGATGGCGCGTAGCATCGTTGGGGAACGCGCCGATGGCGTTGGCGTTCGCCGCGAGTATTCCGTAGAGGCCTAGATTTTATGAGCTTCCTCATTTTGCAGAACATTTGGTGGTTCCTGATCATGATTGGCGTCATGATCCTGATTCATGAGTTGGGCCATTATTGGGCGGCGCGGTTCTTCGACGTCAAGGTGGACACGTTCAGCTTCGGGTTTGGGCCCCGCTTGTTCGGTTTCAAAATGGGCGAGACCGATTTTCGCTTTTCCGCCATTCTGCTGGGCGGTTACGTCAAGATGGTGGGCGAGCAGGTCGGAGACGAGCATGCCACCGATCCACGTAGTTTCTTGAATAAGCCTCGCTGGCAGCGTTTGATTATCTTGTTTGCCGGACCCGCCATGAACGTGATTCTGGCTGTGGCGGTACTCACCGGTCTCTTCATGGTGAGGTTCCCGAAGATTCCTTCTCGCCCCTCGCCGGAGATCGGCTACATCGTACCCAACAGCGCCGCCGCCAAAGCCGGTTTGCAGGAAGGCGACCACGTTGTACAGATCGGCGACACCTCTAATCCCACCTGGGAAGACATCAATCTCAAGGAAGTTGCCAGCGCGGGCCACCCTCTGAGCGTCTGGATTACTCGCAACGGACAGCGCAAGTTGTTTACAGTGACGCCGGTGCTCGATCCCAAAACAGGCGCAGGATTCGCGGGTTGGGGGGAGCCGGGCGAAATTGAGATCGCCAGCGCTCTGTCAGGTTCGCCTGCCGCCCAGGCCGGACTCCAGCCGAGAGACATCATGGTGAGCGTGGATGGCCAGCCGATCCACTCCACGCCCAAGGTTCACGACATCATCAATAGCAATGGCGGCAAGCCGGTGGACATCGTATTCTCGCGGAATGGAAAGCTGATTACCGCGCACCTGACGCCCGTCTTGTCGAAAAATGGCAACGCGAAGGATTGGATGATCGGCGTTAGTCTCCAACAGAGAGTGGTTTTCGTCGCCTTGCCGTTCCCGGAGGCGCTTTCGGAATCCGTCCGTGAAAACGTGAAGAGCGCGGGGTTCATCTATCAATTGCTGCGCGGCATCGCCGAGCGGCGTATGTCGCCGAAGTCAGTGGTGGGTCCCATCGGCATCGTGCAGATATCGGGTGAAGAAGCTCGCGAGGGTGCTATTCCGTACCTCGGTCTGATGGCCGCGCTCAGCCTGAACCTGGCCGTTGTCAATCTGCTACCCATTCCGCTCCTGGATGGCGCTGCGATCTTCATGCTGCTGGTGGAAATGTTCATGCGACGCGATCTCAGTCTGCGGGTAAAGGAAGCCGCGTTCCGCCTTGGCTTCGTCTTCATCATGGCGATCGTCGCGTTCGTGATTTACAACGACATCTCGAAGCTGGCGGGCTGACGCTAGCGCTCGGGCGCGAGTTGATTGGCCGTCACGAATACCGGCTGGATGTCCACCGGAATCCCTTCCAGACTTTTGAGCGCCTTCTGCATATTGGGGCGGATCACGCCCAATTGATCCAGCATCTGCTTGGCGCGGCCGTAATCGCCCGTGGCTTCCACGGTGAGCAGATCATGATCCAGATCGCGAACGGCGCCGCGGATCTTATCGAAGTCCACTTCGAATGTGCCGTCCCCTCGCGCGATGAATCCGCCTTTGTCGGTGATGTAGTTCACCTGCATGGCCATTCCTTTTCCGTGGGCGTCGTTTAAGCCAAAGCGCAGAGTGCGGAACGTGGACGCGAGAAACGTGGTGTACAACTGGCGCTGTTTGTCCGGGCCGCCTTCAATCAGCTTGCGGTCGTAGAGATGCTGCAGCATGAAGAGCCCGGTCACATCCGCCTTGGCCTCCTCAATGGCGCTATACAGTTCCTTCATTTCCTGTCGCGGCGTGGTTGCGCGGCCGGCTACTGTAATCTGATGCGGCCCGATGCCGTGGCTCAGCTCATGCGCCAGAATATGTGTGAAGAATGCATCGAAGCTCAGGTCCTTCTGGCTGGCGGGCGAGAGCACGCGCTTGGCGATCGGCTCCAGCGTGGAGTGAAACTTGGCCTCCTGCACGTTCTTCAGCATCACCCGCTTGCTACCCTTGAGCGTCACGACGCGTTCGTCATTTGGGAGATTATAGGCGGCGGTTTGGACGGCGTGCGCTGCATCGCCCGCGTCGAACACTTCGTTCACCACGCGAATAGGCGAACTGGCGCCGAGTTTCGGATTGCGGTATCCCGGATCGAGGGGCAGGTTGTTCTCCACTTCCTGCAAATGATCGGCGAAAAATCTCAGCTTGGCGGTCTCGGCGTCGTCGCGCACGTTGACGTAGGCTTCGAACGCAGCCTTGTATCCGAAAATGTCGTCGTTATAAGTTTCATACGGGCCGATTGTGATATCGAGCGGAGCGTCCAGATCCATCCACGCGATGTCGCTGTCGTAGTAATCGTTGGAGCGGAAGGCCGCCGCACGCGCGGTCAAGAACTTCTTGAGTGTGGCATTGCCGGTCAGCGCCGCTGCTTCCTCCAGCAACTTCGCGGATTTCTCGAGATCCGCGCGATACTCCTGGCTATAGGGAACGGCGTGCAGCTTGCGATTGGAGTCGCGATGAATCACAGTGAAGAAACCTTCGGCCTGTTCGCGGTCTGTTTTCGAAAGCGTCTTCACCCAGGCTTCGAACTCCTCCCGCGTCATGTCTGGGGGATAAAAGTTAGCGCCCGGAAGCTTTTTGGAAGGAACGTCGGGGACAAAGGCCTCATGGTCATCGATCTCGGACCAAGGAGATTTGTTCAGCCAGAAATATTCCAAGCGCGCTTTGTTGAGCCGCGTTTCGCTGTGGCCCAGTGGCGATGCGTCCCGCCGCAGTTTATCGTAGAGCGCGTGGTTGCCGCTCCACATTTGCGTTAGGAAAATATCGTTCAACACCCGCGCGGCTTCAATCAGCTTCCCCAGCGCCTGGCGGTCGCCCGGCGAGAGCTTGGAGACGTCCACGCGAAGCTCGGTGGGCTGGAAACGCGCGATCATTTTTTGAAGTTGCGCAAGGTCGGGGATGGCGGCAGTAGCGGCAAGCATGGGAATAATGAGGAGCAGAAATCTCTTCACTGTCCGCCATGCTAACACGAGCTTTCCGGTTATCGAGGTGGACAGCGTTTACAAGGCGCAGCGCCAGCGGGAAACGCCATAACCACCGAGCATAGTTGCTAGCAGCGCGGCGAAGACCGTCCACCGTGGTTCGGGAGTCGGAGTGACGTCGGCACTCAGATACAGCTCCAAGTTAGTTACGTTCAGGTCGTCGCCGAACGAACCGAAGGCGCCGGCCCCCGCAGAAGCATCTAATTGGTACATTCCCGGTTGCACAACCGTGGAAAGTGGCGAGCTATCTAGAGGAAGCGTTAGAATGACGTTCCCGTCCGAATCAAGCAGTTCGCCAACGTTAGACGCCGAACCTAACAGGGACCCGCCGACGAGAACCACAGATTCCTGATTAACGTAAAAGCTGACAGCAATTTCGTCGTTCTCGCTGGCACTGTAGAAAGGAGCAGTAACGGAATAGCCGCCGGTGAGAGCAATCGACAAAACCTCGGAAGTTGCTTCGGAAGTTATACCTGTATCTTGACTCGCGTGGCCCTGGATCGACCATGGGAAGGAGTCCGCGCTCCCGGAAGCACTGAACAACCCAAGCTCAGTATTTGTACCGTTAAAGCTGTATGGAACCGTGAAGAGCGGCGGCGCGGGAGGTATTTGTACGCATCCCGAGGTGCCTAAACTGCACACGAACTGTAAGTCGCCTGAGCCCGATACGGAACCGTTGACCGCTGTCACATCGATGAAATCTGGGAAAGCAGCGCTGGCTGCAATTACGCCAAGCCCGATCAAAAGACACAAGCTTCGCAGCATATTGCGCAACCTCTGGCTCAACACTACGCGCACCGCACAGCCAGGTCAAGCCTAAAATCATCGCAACCATTATTTAAGTACTATGCGGCTTCATGCCGGACTTGTGCATTAAATCGGCAGCATATCCAGCGCGGCTTGCAGTTCGCTCCGCGCGTGCTGATCGCCCGTACGTCCCGTTACTTCAATGCCCTTCTCATAGAACTCGCGCGCCTGCTCCGTGTCGCCCAACTTCTCGAGCACTTGACCGCCATGAAAATATGCGGCCGCATAATTTGGATTGTGTTCCAACAACGCGCGGAACTCAGCCACGGCGCTCCCGAATTCGCCGGTCTTCACCCATTCCATCGCCAAGCCGTATCGCGCAAACGCGTCGGCGGGATTCTGCGCCACCATCGCTTTCAAAACATCCAGTCGATTTGTTGACATGTCTCTACGTGCTACTATACCGGGCAATGGCGTGCCCGTATTTTTTCCCCGTGGCGCGATTCGAAACCAACCCTTGGACTGTGCCGCCGCGTTTGCCCCTGGGCGACGCCTTTTCCGGCGTCTGCCGCGCTCCTGGAACCATCGTTCAACCCGAGGAATCCCAGATGCGCGAAGTGTGCAACCTCGGATATGGCCGCCACGGTTGCGGACAATTTCCCGGAACCTCCGTGGCCGATTCGATTCGCTTCCACGTGGCAAAAGACCAGGGTGAGTTGATCAACATCCAATACGTCTTTGAAAAGGACTGCTGGCCCGGAGAACGCGGGACTTTTGATTACACCCTAGCGCGTGAGTTCTCGCCCCATCTAGCGGATGAAACGTTGCGCCGTCAAGCGGGCGCCTTCATCGAAAGCTATCTGAAGAGGCGAAACCAGACATGAGTCCGGAGATGCCCGGACGTTTTGTTCGCGAATCTATTTCCGAGTATTCCGAATTCGCTCTCCCCACCGATGCCAATACGCTCGGGAACGTCCTCGGCGGTAAGGTGATGCATTTGGTGGATCTGGCGGCGGCCCTTGCCGCGGTGCGCCACGCGCGCTGCCCGGTGGTGACAGCGTCGGTGGATCAGATGAGTTTCCTTCACCCAGTTCATATCGGACAGCTGATCATGTTGCAATCCAGCGTGAACCGGGTATTCCGAACTTCCATGGAGGTGGGAGTGCGCGTGCAGGTGGAGAATCTTTTCACCGGCCAGAGGAAACACACGTCGTCTGCTTACCTGACATTCGTGGCGGTTGACAAGAGCGGACGGCGCGTTCCAATCGCGCCCGTGATTCCAGAAACTGATGACGAGAAGCGGCGCTTTGTGGAGGCTGAAGAACGCCGCGCCTATCGCCTCGCGATGCGGGACAAAGCCTTACGAAAGCTCTAGTCGTTCCCCGCTTTGTACATGTATTTAATGTTCGGTTTAAAAATGAGCAGATTCGGGTGGCCGTCGCGATTCACCTTCAGGCAAGTCTTGTCGTACCACTCAATCACGCCTTCCAGTGTTTCGCCGTCTTTCATCACGAACACCATCGGCGTCTTGGCCTGCATTTGTTTCATGTAGTAGAAATTCTCAGCGTTAGTTTGATCCGGTGGGGCAACTTTCTTTTGGTGATTGTTGGGAGGACGTCGGTTCATTTGGTCTTTCACTTCGTTCAAAGACGGACGGATCAGCTTACGATTCCCGGACTCCACGGCACGCTCCACAAATTCGAGATATCCAGTCAGGCCCAAAACGCGTAGAGAAACCGGCCGGGGCCATTCGGGGGATTGCTAGAAGAACTGCTAAAAACATTGAACCACACTGCCAGGGGCTCCGCAAGAAGCGCATCTACACGCAGTTCACCATCCATAAGAGACGTAGCCGCGCGCCAGAAGTTACACCGCCAAGCCACGCAGTTCCACCACCAGCGCGTCCAATGCGATGCTCTTTTGAATATTGCGCCGCACTAGTGCGGAAAGCTCGTCGGCGCGGTGTACAGCGGCACGAATCCAGCGGAACGAAACGCGGCCAGCGAGCGCTTCCAGATCGCGGTGGATGTCGGCATTACGGATTTCTCCGGCACCCTCGGACAACAGCAGTATGTCCTCCAGCAGGACATACAGGATACTCAACAAAGCATCCAGCTTTTCCGTTTTGCGCGGCGCAATGGCTTCAGCCACCTTGGCCCATTCGGCGAAAGGCGCGCGGCCGGCCGCCACGTCCAGCAGCTTCAGCATTGCGGTACGGCGCTCGTCGTACACATCCAAATCCATCGATACCGCCAGACCCGGGCTTCCCGCCGCCAGTGCAATGCGCCGCTCGGTATCGGAGAGCCCGCGTTCTGCGACGAAGGCCTGCATTTCCGCATTCGACAACGGCGCCAGATGGAACGATACAGCGCGCGAGCGGATGGTGGGCAGCAGATCGTAGGGATTCTCGGCGGCCAGCAGCAGGATCAAATGCTCCGGCGGCTCTTCCAGCGTCTTCAGCAGCGAGTTGGCGGCTTGTTCATTGGCGCGATCGATGTGGTCGATCAGAAAAACACGTCGCGCGCCATGTAGCGGCTTAAACTGCGCGCGCTCCTTCAGCACACGCATCTGTTCGATGGTAATCTGCCGCAGCGGGCCGTCCGGCGGAAAGGTCAGGAAGTCGGGATGCGTGGCAAATAGCAGGGGATCTTCGTTGCGCTTATCGGAAGGCCATTTTTCGCGCTCCGCGATGGTCTCGGCATTCGCTTCCAGGCTCAAGTCATCTTGCTCGATTTTGTCGGCACCGCCAATCATTGCGGCCGCGAATCGCCGTGCCAGCGTGGCTTTGCCTACCCCTTCGGGGCCGTCCAGCAGAATGGTTTGTGGGATGCGCTCCTGCTGCGTCATCGCGAACAGCGTTTGCGCGACTTTCGCGTTACCGTGAAAATGTTTGAACGACAATCTTTCAGTTTCCCACACTGAATCCAGGTCCAGGTGAGCTACAATCGCGGTGGAAGGCAAAGCTGTGGCATTAAAATCTGGTCAGCCGGTGAGACTGGGAATTGATTTCGGCACCACGCGCACCGTGGTTGCAGCCGTGGATCGCGGAAATTATCCGCTGCTTTCTTTCGAAGGTCCCGACGGCGCTCCTGTGGAGTGGTTCCCTTCCCTGGTTGCGGTTCGCGGCGTCGAGCGGCTCTACGGATGGCAGGCCTGGGCGTGCCAGCAAGATCCGGAGTGGACCATCATCCGATCGCTGAAACGCGTCTTGCAGGATGCCGGGCCGAACACCATCCTGGAACTGGCCGATCAGCGGGTGCCGCTCATCCAAGTGCTGCGCGAAATGGCCGCGGCTCTCCGCGAGTTGCTGCCGCAAGAGAAGCTCGAAGTGATGCTCGGCGTGCCCGCCAACGCCAACACCAACCAGCGATTCCTCACGGTGGAGGCATTCCGCTCCGCTGGTTGCGAGGTGGTGGGATTACTGAACGAACCGTCCGCCGCGAGCATTGAATTCGGCCATAAGACCAAAATCAACGGCGTGATTCTGGTGTACGACTTGGGCGGTGGAACCTTCGATGCGTCGCTGGTGGAAGTGGGTGAAAGGATCCATCGGCCGCTCGCCAGCGAAGGCATCTCCACTCTGGGCGGCGACGATTTTGACGAGATCCTGGCGGAATTGGCCACCAGCGGCGATGAGCGCCACGGGCTTTCGCAGGCCGAGCACTTTCGTCTGCTGGAAGAATGCCGCGTTCGCAAAGAAGCTCTGAATCCGAATACGCGGCGAATTGTGATCGATCTGGACACGGTGCGCGAAGGCTGGGGAACCGTATCGGTTCCCGTCGCCGATTACTACGAACGATGCCGTCCCCTGGTGGATGAAACGCTGCACGTGGTGGAAGACCTGCTTGAAGCGCAGGGCGGCGCCGATATCGAAGCTCTCTATGTCACCGGCGGCGGGAGCGAACTGCCCATCGTCAGCCGGGTTCTGCGCGAGACGTTCGGCAAACGGGTCCGGCGTTCAGTGCACGCGCGATCTGCGACAGCGCTGGGCCTCGCCATTCAGGCCGACGCGCAAGCCGGCTATGTTTTACGCGAGAAGTTCACCCGCTACTTCGGAGTGTGGCGCGAAGGCGACGCGGGGCGCCGAATTATTTTTGATCCGCTGTTTCATAAAGGCGTGGCGCTGCCGGGTCCCGGGGAACGTGCGCTGGAGATATGCCGCCTCTACAAGCCGGTGCACAATATCGGCCACTTCCGCTATCTCGAATGCACGCATCTGGACCAGGAGGGGCAGCCGTGCAGCGACGTCACGCTGTGGGACGCCATCCAGTTTCCTTTTGATCCCGCGCTGCAGGACTCCGATAGCGCGGAGGTGGCGCATTCCGCTGCGGCGGTGTCGCAAGAGATCGAGGAACGCTACTCGATCGACGCGAGCGGCACGGTCACCATTACCATCACCAATCTGACGGCAGGCTACGAGCGAGTCTATCGCCTGGGACGTTGGGCGTCCAAGGACGCGCCCGTAACGCCGGCCAAGGCGCGCATGCGGCACGTGCCAAGAAAGCAGGCTGAAGGCCGCCGTCGTTGAGTAACAGGCTGAGAAAACCCGTTGAGCAAACTCCTGAATTTGATCAGCGAACACCGCCTCTACGATCTGGCGCACTCGTATTTCGCCGGCATGCCGCACTTCCCGACGCATCCGCCGTTCGTGTTCGGGCTCACACGGAAGCACGGCGACATGATTCTGGAAGGCGGCGCAAGCTCTTCGGCCGAATCCATTGCGTTGGGCGGCCATGTGGGCACGCACATCGACGCGCTCTGCCACTTTTCCTGCGATGGCCTGTTGCATGGTGGTGTGGAAGCGAAGGCCGTGCAGAGCGACTCGAGCGGATTTGCGAAACTGGGCGTGGATACCATTGCGCCCATTCTCCGCCATGGGGTCCTTTTGGACATTGCCGCGCAGATGAAGACGGATGCGTTGCCGACGGATTTCGCGATTACTCCCGATCATCTGGATGCAGCGCTCGAAACATCGAAAGCCACGATTAACCGCGGCGACGTGGTGCTGCTCCGCACCGGCTGGGCGCGCCATTTCACCGACTTTGCGCAATATGTAACGGGCGGCCAAGGACACGTGGTCGCGGGGCCAGGTCCGGAGATCGATGCGGCTCGCTGGTTGAGTGAGCGCGGAGTATTCGCTGCCGGATCGGACACTATCGCGTTCGAAAGGGTCCCCACCCCGAGCATGCCGGTGCATGTGCACCTGCTGGTGAAGAGCGGGATCCACATCATTGAGGCATTGAACCTGGAGGATCTCTCGCGCGACCGGATCTACGAATTTGTCTTCATTGCCGCTCCGCTGAAGATTCGCGGCGGCACCGGATCGCCGATCCGCCCGCTGGCCTTAGCCTAGTAGTGGTTCAGGAACGCGGTCAACTCAGGCGTCAGACTCTTGCGCGCGGCGATACACAGGTCGATGCCTTCCAGAGTCTGCGCCAAAGTCCTAGGACCGCCGTTGTAATCCTTCACGCGATCGGCAAAGAACGAATCCAGGTCATCGCGGTGCTTGATATCGCAGAAACTGCCGCCCACCGATGGAAGCATGGCTGCGTAGTCTTCGCCCACTTCACGCGGAAGGCGTTTCAATAACGCATCCAGATGTTGTTTCACAAAATCAAACGGAACGTCGCGGGTATCCACGTAAGAGAGTGGACCGAACAGCAGCGGGTAGAACGATTCGCGCGGATCAAAATCCTTCGAGAGCAGCAGATCGAGCGATGCCCGTGCGAGCTCGGGGCGGCGGAACGAACCAAGCGCCTCCAGCAACACCTCTCGATTGTGATGCTGCCGCTCCTCCATGGCCGCCGTGCGGAGCGAATTGAAAAGATCGCGATTGCCGAATTCGGCCGCAATTTGCAGCACCGGCTCCAGCATTTCGGGATCAATTCCGCGCTTGGTAGACAGCCATTCGTGCGCCAGCATTTCCGCCTGGTCAATCAATTCTTTCTCTTCGCCGGTGCTGGCCACAAACGGAACCAGCTTTTCGCGCAGCAAACGCGTGTCATCGGTATCGCCCGGCTGGGCGGTCCATCCCAGCGCGACGGCCTTCGCGCCGAATTCCTGCCGAATAAAACGAGCGCCTTTATCGCGCAAATTCGCGGGGACGCTTTCGCCCCTCAGCAGCGCGGCAATGTTAGCCGCCGATTGCACCACGTGCCAGTCCGGATCGTTGCTGAATTCCGGGACCAACGCCAGCGCCGCTTGCGCTGAAACTTGTCCCTCGCCCGCCAACGAATCGACGTCGCCCAAAACACCCACGCGTTCGGCGACGCTCAAACGGCTGCCATGATCGGCCAGGACCATTTTCAAGAGATCGTCTTTGTACGCTACCTGGTAGTAGCCAGCCTCGCCGTCGTTAGGCAAAATCCACGTGGGACATGTCTGAGCGCCCACCAGCGCGATCTCGGCCTTCGGATCCGATAACAAGCTGCATTGGTGATGCACTGTGCCGTCTGCCTCGTACGCGACGCAGATGGGAATCTGCCAGGTTTGCGGCTTGGCTTGCGATCCGATGGGCAACGAGCGCTTCTGCTCCACTTCCAGCGATGGCTGCGCGCCACATTTCAGCGCCACTGAAACCTCCGGCACTCCGGGCTGATCCAAAAAGCTGTTGAAAGCCGGCGCGACGTTCTTCCCCGCGGCGCTGCTCATGGCTGCTTCAAAATCGCTCGCCGTGGAGTTTCCCCAGGCATGCTGCTTCAGATAAAGCTGAACCCCTTCGCGAAACTTCGCTTCGCCGATCCAGTGCTCGAACATCTCAATGACCGCTGCACCCTTCTCATATGTGATGTCGTCGAATGCGTCCGCAATGTCGTCGTTGTTTTCGATGGGCTGTCGAATCTCGCGCGCGGAAGCCAGGTCGTCGCCGTGCATCGCCCCCAGCCGAGCTTTCACCGCCGCGACATCCAGATGCCATCCGGGCTGCCACTCGCCGGGGATTTTCCGTTCCATCCAGGTAGCAAAAGCCTCGTTCAGCCAGGTATCGTTCCACCAGGCAGTGGTCACTAAATCGCCGAACCATTGGTGCGCCATCTCGTGCGCGCAAACGCCCGCCAGTTCGCGCTTGTGATCGATGGTCTCGGTGGCCGGGTCTGCGAGCAACGAGCTCTCGGCGTAAGTAATCAGCCCGGCGTTCTCCATCGCGAAGTCGCTCACCGGCATGATTACGGAATCCAGCTTCTCGTAGGGAAACGGAATACCAAAATAGTCTTCCAGTAGCTTCAGCAGCTGGGGGATGGCCGTGGCGGCATACGCGGCGTCCGCGCCCTTGCCTTTGGGAACAATCACGCGCACGGGCGTCGGTCCAACGCGACCCGCATCCACAACGTCGAACCGGCCCACCGCGAATGCGACCAGATAGCTCGGCAACGGCGGCGACTGCTTGAATCGCACCGCCTTCATGCCGTTCGGCTCATTCGACTCCGATTGAACCGGCGTGTTCGAGAGCGCCAGATCGTTCTTCGGAACATGCAGCGTTAGCTGCCACGGCACTTTGAAACTCGGCTCATCAAAGCAAGGAAACGCGCGGCGGGCATCGGTTGGTTCAAACTGGCTGTAAACGTACCACTCGCGGTCTTCCTTGAGCTGGAAAATGCCGGCGCTGCTATTGCGGCTGATTTTACCCTGATAGGCGACATGCAAAACGCCAAGGCCCGCGATCGCACGGTCGAAGGCCAAGCCTACGAATTGATCGCCCCCGGACACGGTCTTCGCCGGTTGTGCGTCACCGGATTCGGAGCGAAACGTCGCGTCCTGAATCTGCAGCCCGACCGCGTTCAGCCAGATCACTTCGGATGGCGTGCGAACGTCGACATGAATGTCCACGCTTCCTCGAAATGTGTCGCGATCCGGAACGATGGTGAGATCCACGGCATAACGCGAGGGTTGAACGGATCCATCCAAGCGCAGTTTTGGCGGATCCAAGGAAGGCGAGGCAACTGCTACCGAGACAAACACAGCGAAGAGGGAAAAGACGGCAAACTTCATAAACGAACTTCCGCTTCCGCGGGAACTTGGATAGCCACCGCGCTTTTTCGCAGCCATAGCACCGACAGCGCGCACAAGTACAGAAATGCCCCCGTGAGAACAGTGGCGCGCAGACCGATATAGATGGCCAAGCAGATCGCCGCGGCAGATCCCAGAACGCTGGCGGCCGCGTTCAACGCCCACGCCCAGCGCACCGCTTGCGGGTAGCTTTTCTGAAGACGGGTCAGACCAGTAGGAAACGGAATGCCCATCAGGAACCCGGCCGGGGCAATCATGCAAACCGTGACCAAGGCCTTCACCGGCAACGGCCACCCCACACCGTATTCGCTCACCGGCGCTGCCAAATATGCCAGGGCTGTAACGGTCACCGCCACGCCGATCAGCACAGCGCTGAGCCGTCCGGTGTCACTCGAAGTGCTGCTCGATTCGCCGGTCAACCGACGGCTGCAATAACTGCCCAGGCCGCTCGAAATCAGCATCGAGAAAATGATCACCGTTAATGCATACGTAGGATGGCCCAGGAAGAGTACAAACTTCTGGATCAGCGCCACCTGGATCAGAATGTAGCCCGCGCCGATACAAACAAAGTACAGCAAGAATACTCGGACGCCCTTCTCGGCCGGCAACCGCTCGCCCAACAGCAACGGCGGAAAGGCCAGCACTACGATGATGGCGAGGACGCTGATCCCAACCACTTCAAATAATAGTGGAAGCGCGCGATTGATCTTGTAATCCGCCGACAAGCCGCCCTGCTTCAGAAAGTTCAAAACATCGCGCGGTTGCACGGTATAAAAGAAAAATGGCCGGTCGTCGTCCACCGGCGTTACGTTGTAGCGATAGTTCTCCCAAAACGTTTTGGGATCCGCGCTCCGCAACAGCTCTCCAAACTCGTTCGACGGCGCATCGCCGGGAATATAAAGCGCCCGCAAATTGGTCTGGCTCAATGCCGATTTCACCCGCGCGACATCCGCGTCGCCCAGCGGTTTGCGGAAGATGAGGACCGTGTCCAGCGCACCAAAGCCATTGATGTTTTCCGCGCGATCGCGCAGCACCACAACATGTCTCCAGGCCTGCGTTTCTCCTATTTCGCCCAGCGACTCGATAGCCAGCGATAGCAATCGTAAGCTCTCGCGCGGCGGTTGGAAACCCCAGCGCGTGAAGACCATCAGCCCGTCGTCTGTTAAGTGATTCAAATAATCGCGAAACGCGTCGGTGGTGTAAAGGTTGTTTTCGGAAAGGGCGAACGCTCCGGCGGCAGTGGACGCCCACGTGTCCACCAACGTAGCCTGCAATACCTGATACTTCTCCGGACTCCGACGCACAAAGCTGCGCCCGTCTTCGATGAACAAGTGAACTTGGGGCCGGAAATACAGCCGGTGGCTCAGATCGGCAAAGCGCTGCTGCATGATGGTGCGCGCGATGATGGGGTTGATCTCCACCGCCGTTACGTCCTGGCTTCCACCGGTGAGGGACCGTGCTACGTCCCATCCGCCGCCGGGACCGATCACCAGCGTCTTGGCGCCAGGCCGTAGCATGTAGGGAAACCCAGGTCCCTCGTGCAGCAGGTTCGCCCGCTGCTGCTCCGTCAGATGCTCGAGATCGAAGGTGGGAATTCCCGTGGATGCATCGGCGTCGATCACGATTTCCGGATCGCTGGTCTGGGGATTCAGCAGCGCGATGCGCGAGATCGGGTTCCATCGCACAAACGATTCCTGCCCGATCCGATGGCCTTTGGCGTAGCGAACATCGATCAAATGGCTCTTCCCGTTGAAAGCCATCAACGCCACAAATGCCAGCGCCAATGTAACCGCGCCCGCGCGCCCGCGCATGGTGCCAGCCAGGTTATACCAGATCGCCGCCGATACGGCCAACAGAACCGACGCCGCGATCACCGTATTCGGGCCACCCAGGTAATTCAGAAACGGAACCAGAACCAGGCAACCCCCGGCGGCTCCGAGCAGGTCGAAGAAGTACACGCGATCCACGCGCTGGATGGCTTCCCCGACCGCGATGGAAACCACGGCGCCCGAAAAGAAGAACGGTAGCGCGCTGGCGAAATAGACGCCCGCCAGCGTCAGGTTGCCGAGTTCCCCGGCCCGCGTCAGAATGAAGACCAGCGACGCCACAACGGCCAGGCTGTTCACCACCGCCAGAACGCCCAGTTTGTGGAAGATATTTCCGCCCCGGCTAGCCACCACGTAGGAAAAGAGCCCGCCCGCTCCCAGCCCGAACAGCGCAATCGAGATCGCGAGAAACGCGAAATGGTAGTAGAAGACCACCGAAAAGATGCGTGTGAGCGACAGTTCCAGGATCAGGGTGGCAAGTGTAGTGAACGCCACGCCCAGATAGAGCTGGGGCCACTTCGTCTTGCCGGAATCGGTGGACGAACTAACGCGAGGCAATATCTAATGTTAAAGGATCGAGCGCGGTTATCGCAGCAAAATAGACCAGGAAAACAGCCACCAGACGTGAGCATAGCAGCGGCGCCCGGTGGCCGATCCTTCTTCCCTGTAAACTCAGACGGAGCGCTGTGGGAGCCGGTTGCGGCGAGGTCTACATCATTGCCGCGGGAGGTGCCGGCTCGTCCGGACTACCGGCCTTCGAGAGCGGCAGCCTTACGAGCAAGGTCCCCAGCAAGAGAATAATGATGGAGCCGGCAATGTAGGAGGGGTCCGGGAAGATCTTCGGCAGCGGCCACTCGAAGAAGCGGAAGGTCGCGATCACCAGCCCCATTAAGGCTTCCCCGGCAATCAGTCCCGACGCAACGAGTATGCCCACGTTCTCGACGCGCGCCGATTGCGCCTCGTTGAAGCCCGCTCGCTTCCGCATGGAGTCGGTCACCCATCTAAAAACGCCGCCCAGAAAGATAGCGAACGTTGTGTTAATCGGAAGATACATTCCAACCGCCACCAGCATCGGGCTCTTCACTCGTCCCATGATCATGACGACGCCGAACATCACGCCCACCACCACCAGAGGCCACGGCATGTCCCCTCCCACGATGCCCTGCGCGAGGGTGGCCATCAATCCGGCCTGCGGCGCCGAAAGCTTGGGATCGCCAAATCCGATGCCGCCGCCCTTGATATTCGCCGCTTGCAGAATATACAGCGGCCAGTACATGGCGGCGCTTGCCACCACCACCGCGATCAGTTCCGCCATCTGAATACGCCGGGGCGTGCCGCCCAGGATGTAGCCCACCTTGAAATCCTGCAACAGTTCGCCGGCGACGGCAGACGATACGCACGCCACCGCGGCCACTCCCAGCACCACCGCGACGCCGCCCGGCCCGGACACGCCCAACGACACCATCAGGAGCGCCGCGATAATCAGGGTGGTAAGCGTCAACCCGGAGATCGGATTATTGGTGGAACCAATCGTCCCCACCAGGTAGCCCGACACTGCGGCGAAGAAAAACGCGATGAGCAGCATCACCACGGCCGCCACAACTCCGCCCAGCACTTGCTGCGACAGGTAGATGTACAGCACGATCATGCACGCGAACATGAACGCGATCAAGCCGAACACGATCTTTGAGCTCATGTACTGCTCGGTGCGAATACTTTCTTCCGGCTTGGCGGCAGCGCCCAAATCGGAAACAGCGCGCTTCAGTCCGTCGAAAAGTCCTTTTCGCATGCGGAACAGCGTGTACGCGGCGCCTGTCATCATTCCGCCGACGGCAATGGGCCGCACGATGTAACGCCACACGGAATTGATCAAACCGACCCAGGAATCATCCGAGGCTCCAGCCGGCAAGAAGCTGTGCAGTTGCGGCCCCATGAAAAAGATCAACAGCGGGACCAGAAAGCCCCAGGCCAGCACGCCACCCGCGAAGTTCAAGGCCGCCAATTCCGGCCCAATGATGTAGCCGACGCCGATGTAGGCCGGACTTACCGTGGGCCCAGAGGCCAGCGTCACGCCTCCCGCGTTCAGCGCCTGGCGGGGCGACCCCAACCTCACTACGCTCTTGCCGAGCTGTCCAACGTGCAGCAGGAAATCTTTGTCATTGGCGAAGAGCTGAATTTCGGCCAGAAACTGGATCAGCGCACCGAGGCCCAGGTTGTAGAACAGATATTTTGCCGCATCCGCTCCGCGCCGGCCTGCCTTGTGAATTTCCGACGCGGCCAGCGATTCGGGAAACGGCAGCTCCGGATCTTCCACCATGACGCGCCGCATCAGCGATACGAACAGCACACCGAGAATACTGCCCACCACCATCAGCGCGGTGGATTTCCAGTACGCGTCTTTCGGAGAGAACGATGGCCATGCGCCAGAAATCAGGAATGCCGGCAGCGTAAAAATCGCACCCGCCGCTACGGCTTCACCGATCGATCCGGCGGTTCGAGCGATGTTCTCTTCCAGAACCGACCCGTTCATGGTCCGCAGCACCGCCATACCGATCACCGCTGCCGGATAAGTGGCGGCAATGGTGATGCCGGCGTGCAAGCCCAGGTACGCGTTCGCGGCGCCCAGGATCACCGTCATTATCAGCCCCAGCAGCAGCGCTCTGAAAGTGAACTCCCGCATGTGCACGTTCTGCGGGACAAACGGGCGATAGCGTGGTTGTTCGCTCATTGGATCACAATGATAGCAGGTGGTCGGAGCAAGGCGCGAAAGCAGCCGAACCCGGCGGCAACGCTAATGAACCGTCATGGTCACGGCAGTTGGACTCGTGGAATTACCAACCGTGACGACTACTTGATCGTAGGTCGCTTGACCTGCGTCGGCGGGCACCACCACATTGATTTGCATCACTCCAGCGATCAAACCCGGAGCGGCGCCCGCGTAAACGATCTGAGCTGGCTGACCGTCAATGGAAACTGAAACAGGAAGCACCGGCGCCGGGTAGGTTTGTGACGCGTTCGGAGCAGTGACAAGACCGTCCACACTAGTCGGCATGGTGAGTCCCGCGCCGGTCGTGAAGAGCGACACCACAGAGCCGCGCGCCGCTGGATTGGATGGGGAGTTTACACTGCCGTCCTGGTTGAGGATCGCACCCTGCCCTCCGCCCGTGCCATTCGACGAAAACACAGCGGGTGACACAGCTTGAACTGGCACTGTAGTAGACGCAGTAGACTGCCCCTCATAGAACACCTGAATTTGTGCGGTGGTACCTGCCACGCCGAAGGGAACAACAGTGTTGATCTGGGTGGAGGAAGCGAACAAGATCGGTGAAGCTGCGCCGCCGATAAGAACCTGCGTACTCTCGATCGTATCCTCCAGGTAGGCGCCATCTAATTGAGCTTGCGCTTCGGAACGCGGCCCGAGGTTGGCGCCGAAAATGGTAATCAGCTCACCGGGCGACACCGCGCCCTCCAAGTAACTCGCGCTGTTGACGACGGCAGAAATCGCCGGGCTGGCTGCGGCGGGCTCCGTAGCGCTCAACGGTCCGTACACCGCCACGGCACTCGACATCGTTGGAAGGTAGAGCCGCCCATTAGCCACCGTGGGCGCAGCGAATTTCACGAAGCCTCCAGGCTGATCCCGGGTACTGTTCAAGTCGCTGTTCCAAAGCTCGTGAGCGAGATTGGTAGCGTCGAGCGCGTGAAGCGTGGCAGGCTTGCCCTCCACGCTTTGGTTGCCGGTAACAAGCCAGGCAATGCCGCTCTGTCCACCGTTGGCCGAAAGCGACAGCCCGGCATAGACCGAGGAGTTCTCCGGCGTGAATTCAGAAAGGATCGTCGGATTGAGCTGATTGTTCACGATCTGAAATGCCTTGAGCGACCCGCTGGGCTCGAACTCATACACCGTAGGTCCGGTTGGTGCGCTACTCCACAAGGCCATCGTGAACAGGCCCCAGGTGTTCACTTGTACGCCTTGAACCGTGCTGGTGGTATCGGGACCTAAGTGACCCATCGAGGTTTCTTGCACCACATACAACATTCCTGCCTTACCACCCGTGAGCAGAAAGTTGGTGTTCGGAATTAGTATCGCTCCGGCCGATCCGAGATCCCAGTCCTGCTCGTTCAAGTCGCTCCATTCCTGTGGGGTGTACCAGTCGAGTAGCGAAAGATTGCCACCAGACAGGCGCAGGACGGACTCGCCAAAATTGGATACGCCGTCAAAATTGCCGTTCCCCGTGACAGCATAGATATTCCCATTGCCATCGACAGCAGGTGCGCGCCCCGAATGCCAAAATGCAGCCTGGCGACCGTTGGGCGCACTATTGAAAACAGCCACCGGCTGCAACGTGGATGCGTTATATCCCAATATCCAGCCCTGATAGTTGCCGGCGTCGGCGTGCGATCCAAAGGCAATATAAATTGTTCCGTTGGCCAGAATCAAACCGGGCCGTTGCAATTGCCAAAAGGCATCGAAAGCGATGGCTCCGTTGTCGCTGCCGGCGCCACTGCCTGGCACCGATGCTGCAATCTCTGCTGGACCGCCGAACATCTCATGTCCATCCACTAGCGACAGGGCGTGCAGTTGAAACACGGGGTTGCTGAGCCCTCCAGCCGGCAGCGTATCGGCAACCACGTACAACACCTGTTTCGTCGCATCAATAGCGGGCGTGCCCAGGATTCCGACCTCGGGAAGGATGTCCGTGAAGTTGAAAAGACCCGAGGGAATCGTCGGACCGAGATTCACCTGCCAAAGCGGGGTCGCGATTTGCGGAGTATCCGCATTGAACGCGTATATGCTGTTGTGCATCGTGGCGACATAAAGAACGTTGTATGTCACTCCGCTTATGGCTACACCTGTCACATACAGGGGTTGGGCGTACACTTGCCCATCCACTGGAAAGGTGCCCGTCTTTCCAAACGTATTCCAATTGATTTGCGGCGTGAGGCTGGTTTCCTGCAGGTTGGCGCCGGTCTGCTGGTTGTCGTAATTGACGTTCAGCACATTCACCTGCGCGAACATGCTGGCAGCGATACTTAGCCCTAGCCAAACGAAACGAGCCCAGCAGGATCTAGGAAGTTTGCGGGCGCAGCACGCCAGTACTCGCAGAGATAAGTTACTCAACGGTCCATTCCGCTTCGCGCACCATCGCGAACTTCCCCTTACTAAACTGTTTACACAATCGACCCAGAAAAGTTGCGCCCCCTTACAATTTCTTGCATTGTAAATGGAATCAGGTCGCAGCTTATGACCAGACTACTCGCGGTTACTAACAATGTTAACAGTACCGTCGGGCTCACTTACTAAGGTCAGTACTACGAAGTACTAAGCTTAGTCACTGCCTGCCAACGCGTGGATAGCCTGAAGCTTCTCCCACAGTGCCGCCAGCCGGTCGAGGCGCAACGCATTGGGCCCGTCGGATAATGCCCGTTCGGGTTCTTCGTGAACCTCCACGAATACACCGTCCACGCCGGCAGCCACGGCGGCGCGCGCCAGCGTGGGAATAAATTGCGGCTGTCCTCCCGAAGCATTCCCAAGGCCGCCTGGAATCTGGACGCTGTGCGTGGCATCGAAGATGACCGGCCATCCGAAATCGCGCATGATCTGCAGCCCGCGCATGTCCACTACCAGGTTGTTATAACCGAACGTAGATCCGCGCTCCGTCAGCAGAATGTTGTTATTCCCCGTGGAAGCCACTTTATCCGCGGCATGGCGAATGTCGTAGGGCGATACAAATTGCCCCTTCTTGATATTCACAGTACGGCCCGTACGCCCGGCCGCAACCAACAGGTCGGTTTGCCGGCACAGAAACGCCGGTATCTGCAAAACATCCGCCGCCTCCGCCGCCGCTTCCGCCTGCGACGCTTCGTGAATGTCGGTCAGCACCGCATAGCCGTCGCGCCGCAGATCGGCCAGAATCCGCAAGCCCTCCTTGGGCCCCGGCCCGCGATAGGACGCAACGCTGCTGCGATTGGCTTTGTCGAAGGAAGCTTTGAAAATGAATGACCCGGCAATCTTCCGGATCTCGCCCGCGAGAAAACGAACGTGCTCCTCGCTTTCGATCACACAAGGGCCGGCGATTAACACCAGCGGCCGGCCGCGTCCGATAAGGGGAATCGTGCTCAATCGGCGTGGGTGAACTGCTCGGACCGTAAGCGTTGAGCGGGCTTGGAACGGCCCTTGCGATACTTGTGCGCCGCTCCGATGAACGCAGCGAACAACGGATGCGGCTCCATTGGCTTGGATTTAAATTCGGGATGGAACTGACAACCCAGAAACCAGGGATGATCGGGGATCTCGCAGATTTCCACGTACACCGAGTCGGGCGTCTGGCCCGCGATACGCAATCCGCCGGAAGTCAAAGCTTGCTCATACTCCCGATTGAATTCGTAGCGATGCCGATGGCGCTCGCTGATCTCGGGCGTTCCATAGGCCTGGCGCGCGAAGCTCCCCTCAGACAACAGGCACGGATAAGCGCCCAAACGCATGGTCCCGCCCAGTTCGTCCACGCCTTTCAACTCGCGCAGTTTGTAGATCACGCGATCCGGCGTGGCGGGATCGAACTCGGTGGAGTTGGCATGCTCCAACCCGCACACGTTGCGCGCGAACTCGATGACCATGGTTTGCATTCCCAGGCAAATTCCAAAATAGGGCACTTTGCTTTCGCGCGCGTAGCGGATCGCGGAAATCATTCCTTCCACGCCGCGCTTGCCAAATCCGCCCGGCACCAGAATCCCATCAAATTGTTCCAACTCGCTGGCGCACTCCGGCCAGCGCATGTTGTCGGATTCGATCCAATGAATATTCACCTTCAGCCGGTGGGCCAACGCACCGTGCAGCAAGGCTTCCTTCAGGCTCTTGTACGAATCCTCATACTCCACATACTTACCGATGAGCGCGATGTCGACCTGGTCTTCCGGATTCTGCATTCGCTCCAGCATTCCGGTCCAACGGCTCAAATCGCGCTGCTTGGCTTCCATGCGCAGGATACGAAGAATGATTTCGTCCACGCCCTGCTCGGCAAACACCAATGGCACTTCATATACCGAGTGCACGTCGCTCGCCGTGATCACTGCCTCCACGTCCACGTCGCAGAATAGGGCGATTTTTTCCTTCATGTCGTGCGGCAACGCGCGCTCAGACCGGCACAGCAGCATATCGGGTTGAATACCGAGCGCCCGCAGTTCCTTCACGCTGTGCTGCGTAGGCTTGGTCTTCAGCTCCTGCGCCGCGGCGATCCAGGGGACCAGCGTCACGTGCACGAACGCTGTGTTATCACGGCCCATCTCATGCCGCAGTTGGCGGATCGCTTCCAGAAACGGCAGCGACTCGATATCGCCCACCGTGCCGCCCACTTCCACGATCACCACATCCACGTCCGCGGCAACCTTGCGTGCCGCCGCCTTGATTTCATTGGTGACGTGCGGAATCACCTGCACCGTTTTGCCGAGATAGTCGCCGCGCCGCTCGCGATGGATGATCTGCTCGTAAATCCTGCCCGATGTGAGGTTGTTGCTCTGGGTGAGTTTGGCGTGCGTGAAGCGCTCGTAGTGTCCCAGATCGAGATCGGTTTCCGCGCCATCGTCGGTAACGAAGACTTCGCCGTGCTGGAACGGGCTCATCGTGCCGGGATCCACGTTCAGGTACGGATCGAACTTCTGCAGCGACACCCGCAGCCCGCGGCTTTCAAGCAGACAGCCGATGGAAGCCGCCGCAATGCCTTTTCCGAGCGATGAAACCACGCCGCCGGTGACGAAGATGTATTTGGCCATGGACATTCCCCTCAGTGCATTTTAAAAGACGGTTCAAAGAGCGCCGACACCCGATCCAGATCTTCCGGCGTGTCGACCCCTAACGATTCGTACTCGGTTTCCACCACGCGGACGCGATGACCATTCTCAATCGCCCGCAATTGTTCCAGCCGCTCCATCCGCTCGAGGGGACCCACCGGAAGACCGGAGTAGGCGAGCAGGAAATCGCGCCGGTACACATACAGCCCCAAATGTTTGTAATGAACGCCTCCACCCTCGCGCGCAAAAGGAATAGGACAGCGCGAAAAATAGATCGCGTCACCCGCGAGATTGGCCACTACTTTAACGACGTTCGGATCGTTGATCTCGCGCGGATCTTCGATCACCTTCATGAGGGTGGACATCGGAACATCGGGATCGTCCAGCAACGCCAGCGCCGCGGCATCGATCGCGGAAGGATCGATCAGCGGCTCGTCCCCCTGGATGTTCACGATCACCGACGCATTGTCGGCCGAAGCCGCTTCCGCCACCCGGTCGGTTCCCGAAAGATGATCGGCGCGCGTCATCATGGCCTGTGCACCGAACGCCCGCGCGGCTTTATGAATGCGCTCGTCGTCGGTGGCGATGATCAGCTTGGTAAGATAACGCGCCTGGCTGGCCCGCTCGTAAACATGCTGGAGCATGGGTTTACCGGCGATAGTAGCGAGGGCTTTTCCAGGGAATCGGGAGGAGGCAAACCGGGCTGGTATTACGCCCAGAATTCGCGTCGGCACAATCGATCATAGCACAGCCCGAATTTGTGGCGCACGCACTTTGAGGCCCTAGAACGCGTGCCGCAGCTCCAGAGTTTTCCCCGCCTCGATGGCACGCCATTCGCCGAACAACTCGGCTCTCCGCTTCCGCACACGCGCCAATTCTTCGTCCGTCAGCTGCCGCAGTTCGGGCACTCCCGCCGACGCTGGATGAATCGCCGCTTGCGCGTTGAAATCCGCCGCCGACCAAATCGCCCCGCTCGCACGCTCGCTATCCAGCGCCCCAACGATGTACTCCACTTCCCTGGCTTCGCTTGGGAGCGGTCCGCGGGCTTGCTTGCCCGTCGTGTCCTCGATCTCCCAGCCTTCGGCCACCAGCCCGAAGAATCCACGCTTGAAACCGAGTGTCGACTCCACCGCATAGTGCGTCAGATCGTGCAGCGCGAAAAACGCCGCATGACGGCTCTCCTGTTTTTGCCAGGTCACCGAGCCATCGGAGCGGACGCAGCGCAGCACACCTCCGCCGTCCGAACGTTTGGTGATTTGAATCAGAAGCACGGCCGTTATTGCGCGGCCTTGGCTTCGGGAACCGCCATCCGCTTGCGCAGCAGCTCCGCCGTGCTTTCATGGACGTCGCGCCGGCTGCCATCGAAGCCGCCGTTGCCCATCAAGCCCATTGCGGCATCCAGCGGCGTGTGCCCGCGCTTGTCTTTGACGTCCAGTTTCGCGCCGTGATCCACCAGGAACTGGACCACCTGATCCGTACCCTTTTGCGCGGCGCCATGCAGCGCGGTGTCGCCTTGATTGTCCGCCGCGTTCACATCCACTCCGGCATCCAGAAATAACTTGATCGAAGCGATGGCCTCGGCTTCGGTCTTCTTACGCGCCGTGGTGTCTTCTTCCTTGGTGCCTAGTCCCGCCGCCGCCATCAAAGGCGAAATGCCGGACTTGTTTGGGATCTTCGGATCCGCGCCTTTGGCAAGCAGCGCCTGGATCGCTTCGGCGTCCCCAGCTTTTGCCGCCCGAAGCAGCGGCGTGGTTCCAGTCCCGAGCATGGTGTCGTCGCCGCGATCCAGCTTGGTCCGATACGGCTGCATCTTCTTCAACTGCACATTCACGTTCGCACCGTGAGCCAGCAGCGCCTGGATCAGACCCAGGCTGGTGAGATTATTGTCGACTTCCAACGGAGAAGGGCGGTTCGATGCCGGCATGGTGTGCATGTCCACGGCCGCGTACAATGCCGTTCGTCCCGTCTCATCCGCGATATTCGGGTCCGCGCCTTGCTCCAGCAAAAACCCGGCGACGTCATAGTGCCCATTGATCGTGGCCATCAATACCGGACTGATGTCGTTCGGGTCGGCCGCGTTGATCTCAGCTCCGGACTTCAGCAGGATTCGCGTGCATTCCAGGCAGCCTTGCCGCGCAGCGAACAAAAGCGGCGTCAGCCCTCCCAGCGGCATCCATTTCTCGCGCGGCTCCTTGGTCATCTGACGTTCCCAATTCCACGTCACCTGACGCGTATTCACGTCCGCGCCGTGCGCAATCAACAACTGCGCCATCTCGGGATGCGATTCGGCTACCGCCCACATCAGCGGCGTTTGTTGCCGCCATTGCTCCTTCGAATTAACATCCGCGCCGTGCGCCAACAAGACCTTCGCCGCTTCGACGTTTCCGGTCCGCGCCACGGTCATCAACGCAGTCTCGCCTTCAGTTGTAGCGGCGTTGGCGTCCGCGCCTGCATCCAAGAGCTTCGCGATCATCGGCGCACTGCCGTTCACGCATGCCAGGTACAGCGGTGTGACTCCATAGCGATTCGCCGCCTTCACGTTGGCGCCCGCTTTGATCAGCCGATCGGCCATGTCGCCATCGTCTTGCCGAACCGCCCAGTCGAGCGCGGTGGTGCCATCTGGTTGCGGCGCGTTCACATCGGCGTGCTGCTTGAGAAGTGCGAGGGCTCCGGCCCGGTCGCCATCCCGAAGTGAGTCGGCCAGCTTGGAATCGCCACCGTCGGTACTAGCCCATGCCAATGGGCTCAGGGCCAATAGCAGCAATCCGAAGGATTTCGCGTGCATGAATTAGATATTGATCAATTCGCCCGTGCTGTCGCCGATATTGTCCATCGGCATGCCGCCCTTGTCGAGCAGCGTCAGCAGCAGATTTGCTATGGGCGTGTGATCGTCGTAGCGCAGGTGACGGCCGCCTTGCAGCTTCCCGCACGCCCCTCCGGCCACCAGATTGGGCAGCGGAAAATGATTGTGCAGGTTGCTGTTGCTCATGTTGCTGCCGAACAGAATGATGGAATGGTCCAACAAGTTGCCATCGCCGTCCGGAGTGCTTTTCAGTTTGCCAAGGAATCGCGCGAAAAGACCGACGTGATAATTCTGGATCTTCACCAGCTTCTCGATCTTCTCCGGCAGATTCTGGTGGTGCGACGTAGCGTGGTGCCCGTCATGCACGCCCACCTGCGGGTAAGTCTTGTTGCTTTCTTCGCGCGCCACCATGTACGTAAACACTCGCGTGATGTTGGCCTGATAAGCCGCCACCAGCATGTCGTACATGATGTTGATGTGCTCTTCGAAATTGTAGGGGATGCCCACCGGCTCAGTCGGCAGTTCCAACGAGGCTGTGGAATCGAAATTCGCGCGCTGGATGCGCCGCTCAATCTCGCGCACGCTCTCCAGATAATCGCTCACGGTAGCCTGATCGCGCGGGCCGAGCTTTAGCTTCAACGCGCCCGCCTCGGCGGTGATTTCGTCCAGGATGCTGCGGTCTTGCTGCGTGCGTAACAACCGGTCCGCCGCCGATCCGCCCTCCCCGAACATCCGCTCGAAGGCTTTGCGCGGATTAATCTCCATCGGCATCGGCGTGGTGTGCGTGCGCCACGACAGCGTGTTCATGTAGATGCAACCGTAGTCGCGATCGCATGCGCCCAAAAGCGCCGAGTGATCCTCGGTGGCCAGTTCAATCGACGGCAGCGGCGTATCCTGCCCGATATGCTGCGCCGCAATCTGATCGGCCGTGATGCCCGCATAGGCATCCACACCTTGTGTCGGCTTGGGCCGCACACCGCTCAGCCACGTGGTCGGGCTCAGTGAATGCACTGCGGTGCTGTCCGCCGCGCGATTGCCCAGGCCGCTCACCACATTCACGCGATCGCGAAATGGCTCCAGCGGTTTCAAAACTCGCGAGAACTCGAACGCCGTGCCCTCCGCGGCCGGCGTCCACTGGTCCATGATTGCGCCGTGCGGAACATATACAAATCCCATGCGGGGCGATCCCGCGGCTGCGGTCTTCTTTAGTAATGTTTGCGCCGGAAGCATCGCATCCAGCAAGGGCAGTGCCAGCGTCACACCCATCCCGCGCAAAAACGTCCGTCGTGGAAGATGCCGCTTCGTAATAAACATGTTTATCTGCCCTCTATAAGTGACCGATGAACTGCCGCCGTGGTTACTCCTGGGCCTTCGCTTTCCAGCGCCCGCTTCATTTCAAAAGGCTCGCTCTTTACGATACCCGTAATTAACGAAGAAAACCGATAGTCATTGCGGGCCGCGCCCTGGACGATTCCGCGTACTACTGGCATGTCGTAGTACTCCAGCGGACGCCCCAGCGCATACGTCAACATCTTCTCGGTCAGCGTTCCGACGAAATATTCTGGGTGCTTCAACAGCGCCTCCCGCAGCCCCACCACGCCATCGATCTTGGTCCCATCCGCGAGTTGTCCCGAGGAATCAATCGGTCCCGAGGCGTCTTTCGTCCGATATTCGCCGATCCCGTTGAAATTCTCAAGCGCGAATCCGAGCGGGTCCATCACCTTGTGACACGTCGAGCAGGGAGCGTTCTTGCGATGCTCTTCCATCAACTGACGGATCGATAGCACTTTGCCGCCTTGGGCTTGATCCTTGAGCGCGGGCACATTCGGCGGAGGGGCGGGCGGCGGCGAACCCATAATGTTTTCCATGATCCACTTGCCGCGCAACACCGGCGAGGTCCGCGTGGGATAGGATGTCACGCTCAAAATACTTCCCTGCCCCAGCAACCCGCGGCGCGCATCGTTGATCAGCTTCACGGGCCGGAACTGGCTGCCATATATGTTCGGAATGTCGTAGTGTTTCGCCAGCCGCTCATTTACGAACGTATAATCGGCCGTCAGCAGATCCATCACGTCGTGGTCTTCTTTCACGATGCTGTCGAAGAACAGCTCCGTCTCGCGCTTGAACGATTGCCGCAGATTGTCGTCGAAGTTCGGGAAGGTAGCCTCGTCGGGCGCCACGCTTTGCACGTTACGCAGGAATAGCCACTGCTCGGCGAAGTTGTTCACCAGCGCTTCCGCTTTCGGATCGGCCAGCATGCGCCGCACTTCGCGATCCAGTACCGCGGGGTCCTTCAGCTTCCCCTGCGCCGCCACGTTCAACAGCTCGTCGTCGGGAATGCTGCTCCACAGGAAAAACGACAGCCGCGACGCCAGGTCCAGATCGCTCACATGGTAGATGCTTCCGGGCGGCACGCGCGCCGGATCGGGCTCAGACCGGAACAGGAACTTCGGACTCGCCAGAATCAACCGCAGCGCGTTTTCAATCCCCGACTCGAAGTTGCCCTGATTCTTCCCCGCTTGGTAAAAGCTCAGCAGCGTTTCCATGTCGGCGTCGGTCACCGGCCGCCGATACGCCCTGCGCGCCAGCGTCCCCAGAATGCGCTTCGCGCACGGAATTTCATCTTTGGAACTGGCCGGAGTGCATACGAAAATTCGCCGCCGGCTCGGCGTGTCCCCAGGACCCTTCGCATCAAACGGGCCAGTGATCTGCACGTGATCGATCAGCGGGATGCCGTTCATGTTCTGCAGATCCAAGTCGCGCGTGAACGGCTGCAGCGGCTCATCCGATTCCGCGGAATCGCGCCGCAAGAACGAAACCGCAACATCGTGCGGTCCCGCCTTCACGTGCACTTTGGTCTTCAACCGCGCATCCAGCGTGTCGCCCGCCAGCGCCAGGTTCGTGTCCAAAAGCTTCAGGTCTTCTTCGCCGCCCACCGGCGCCAGAAACACCCGCTCGCCATCGATACTGACTTCGAGTTGATGCGGAAATTCCATCCCCGTCAAATATCCGACGATGTTCCGCAGCAGAATCACGTTGAACTCGTAGTCGGCATCCAGCGGGAAATTGTGATGAATCAGTATCCCGCCGCGCGTGCCGAGCGGCAGCCCTTCGATGTGTTCGTCCTGCGCCAGGTCCGGCGGCACTTGGATGCTCTGGCTGATGGGCCCAGTCTTGGGGTCGCCCACTGCCAGACTGCTCACTTCGCGCGACGCCGACAGGTACGCTTCCAGCAACGACGGCGACACCCGCAACACTTCAGCGATATTGTCAAACCCATTGCTTTCGTCATCGGCGGGGAGCAACGCCGTTACGTCCACTTTCAGGCCCAGCAAATCGCGAATCGCATTCGCATACTCGGTGCGATTCAGCCGATGCAGTGCCGATCGCCCAGGCTCGGGATGCGCCACAGCCGCTTGATCGAGAGAGGTTTCGAGCCACGTGATTAAACCGTCGATCTTGGCCTGTTCGGGCCTCGGCATGCCCTGCGGTGGCATCATACCGCCGCGCAGCTTGCGTACCACTTTCTCCCAGGTCTCTGCATGCAGCGCCGCGTGATCGATGTCCATCTTGTCGAGCAGCAATCCGGCGGTCTTCAGCTTTTCGTTATGGCAGGTGACGCAATACTGATTTATCAGTGCGTGTTGTGGCGAGATCGCGGACGACTGTGCATGCAGGAGACCAGAAAACATCACAGCGCTCGCGGCCATCAGCGACACGGCGACAGCACTTGGTCTCGACACCTAACTGTTCCCCTTTGTCAGATATATCGCAGTCCGAGGCCAGCCGTCAATGTACAAGACCAATGTTCCGTATTAGTTCGCGCTGCTGGATACGTAACCAGGAATTTCGCGACTCGAACGGCGAATTCGCTGTTAAAGTAATCATAACCATCCGCGTCCCGCCCTAAAAGCATTTCAATCCAATGTCACGGATTGCATTCGGTAATAGCTCGGCCGTAGCTCCGCAAATGCTTGTGTCGATCTACGGCTCCAATCTCTCCAACACAAGGGCGGCGAGCGGATTTCCGTAGCCAACCCAGCTTGCGGATACAACGGTGAAATTCAATGGAATCGCGGCTCCGCTCGCGGGTGTGTCCCCGAACCAAATCAACGCGCAAGTGCCGAGCGGAATCCAGGGATCAGCCAGCGCAAATGTCGTGGTGAGCGGGGAGGCTGGTAGCAGCGACGCATTGAAAGCAGGCACGGCCATCACTCTGCCGTTCACGTTGAACTGGACTGGAGGCGCTAACGACAGCCTGGTGACTGTGCAACTAATCGCGCACGTTGCTGGACAACTGGCGTCCCCCCGAGCTTGAGGCAACATCTCCGGCGAGCGCGGGAACCCGAACCCTCGCGCCGCCGCCCACGGCAGCGGCATTCAAGTTCCCCCAGCAAGCCGAGGATGTTGAGATCGTCGTCACTCAGCAGCCGGCCCAAGCGCCTTCTCAACCATTCAGTGTTCCCGGTCTGACGCTCGGCGCCGAACAGACATGGAACTACGTCTTCGACTTCAGGGGGCTGACGATCCCGTAAGCCTGGGGTGCCGAAGGCCCATTGTTTAGTAGCATTTCCGCTGATGTACCCGGCTATAAAGCCGCCGAGCAACCCACTTCGATTCACGACCTGCACGCGACCATTCCCCACTTGCTGGGCATGGATCACACCAGGTTGACTTATCGTTTCAACGGCCGGGATAAGCGCCTCACCGATGTGGGCGGCGAGCTGATTCCGCAAATCGTAGCGTAGAATTTTATTGATGATCCTTCGCAGTTCGTACTGCCTGCTACTTGTGTCTTTGCTCCCGGCCGCGCAGTTGACCACGGACGGGCATCCAACCGAATATGAACTTCCGCATCCTAACAGCGGTCCAACTACCGTGTCCATCGCACCCGACGGATCCGTCTGGTTCACTGAAGGCGGCGGCAATCGCATCGGAAAAATCGAACCCGACGGCACTGGGCTCAAGGAATTCGACCTGCCGCATCCCGGCAGCCAGCCCCGCATCATCGCGCTCGGCGCGGACAAGAACATGTGGTTCAGCGAGCATCTTGGGAATCGCATCGGCCGCATCACTCCCGCCGGTGTCATCGCGGAGTTCGACATCCCCACGCCGGCTTGTCAACCCCGCGCAATCGCGCTCTCCAGTGACGGAAACATCTGGTTCGGCGAATTTAAGGGCAGCAAGATCGGGCGCGTCACTCCCTCGGGCAGCGTCACCGAATTTCCTATCCCCACTCCCGACAGCGGACCGCGCGCTCTCTCGGCCGGCCCCGATGGCAATGTCTGGTTCTCCGAATTCAACGCCGCCAAAATTGGCCGCATCACACCGCAAGGCAAGATTACCGAATTCACTCTTCCGCGCCCCGACATCGGACCGGGCGACATCACTGCCGGCGCCGACGGCAATCTCTGGTTCCTCGAGCTGGACGGCCGGATGGATGACCGCATGGTGGACGGTAATCGCGTGGCCCGCATCACGCCGTCCGGTGTCGTTACCGAATTCGCCATCCCGACGCCGCACAGCGGACCCATCAACATCGCTGTCGGCCCCGATAAAAACATCTGGTTCACCGGACGCGACAAACTGGGCCGCGTCACCATGGACGGCGTCATTACCGAGTTTCCGCTCGCGCCCAACACGCGCCCCACCGGGCTCTCCGCCGGCAGCGACCGCCGTCCGCCCGATCTGCTCACCGACAAACTCTGGTACGCCGCCGCGGGATCCAACAAAATCGGCTTTCTTCTTTTTCGCTAAGCCTTTCTTTGAACTCCTAGCCCTCGCCTTGCGTTCTTGTCAATATGGCGCCGGCGCTACCCAAACCTCATAAAGACCGCGGCATGGAAGGCATGGTGGCGAAGTGGTACACCACCAATACCGGCAAATCACTCGATGAGTTCATCCAACTCGCGCAACGAATTGCCAATCAACTCCCGCGGGGCAGCAACGTGCTCGAAGTCGCGCCGGGCCCCGGTTACTTTTGCATCGAACTTGCCAAGCTGGATCGTAACTACTCGATAACTGGCCTCGACATCAGCCACACCTTCGTCGAGATCGCGAGCAGGAAAGCCGAAGAAGCAGGTGTCGGCGTGAATTTCCGTCAAGGCAACGCTTCCAGCATGCCTTTCGTCGACAACACTTTCGACTTTCTACTCTGCCGCGCGGCCTTCAAGAACTTTGCGCAGCCCGTTGGCGCATTGCAGGAAATGTGCCGCGTGTTGAAGCCCGGCGGCCGCGGCCTGATCATCGATCTCAGGAAAGACGCTTCCCTGGAAGAGATCAATCATCACGTGGAGGGCATGGGCCTGGGTGCGGTCAACAAAGTTCTGACCAAGCTCGCCTTCCGGACCATGCTGCTCAAGAGCGCCTACACCCGGCAGCAATTTCAGCACATGCTGGCGGAGGCGAATTTTCGGAGCGTCGAAATCCAAGAAGCAAACATCGGATTCGAGATCTCAATGACGAAGTAACCGCATGAGCAGCCGCCGCCCCTCCGGCGCGATCGTCGAGCCAATCAACAAGTAGACACCACTGAACGGTCCCAACGTAGCGATTGCGCCGTAAATCGGATGTGCGGCATACGGTAGGAATCTTCCCGCGCTTCCTATCGCCACCGCCAGCGCCGCCGCGAGCCATAGCTTTGTAACGAATCCGGAAACAGCGGGACCGGCGCCCAATTTGCGATGCAGCCCGCGCCGCAATAGAGCAAACTCCACCCATCCGGCAATTCCGGCCGAAGCGGTCAATCCCGCAACACCCCAGCGCGGATCGATCCCAATCCACCCCGGAAGCAGCTTCGCGCAAATGTATCCGAGAACGGTAGTCAGAGCGACGCGCAAAACCGCGAACTTCAACGGCGTGCGAGTATCGCGTAGCGCATAATAAGCGGACGAATACAATCGCCCCATCGTAGATGCGAGCAGCCCCACCGAAGACCCGGCCAAAATGCCCCAAACATATTGCGCGTCGGTGTGAGTGAAGCGTCCGGTCTGCAGCAGAGCGCCGGCGATCAGATCGCCGAACGCGAGAAACGCCGCAGCCGACGGAACGATGAAAAACGCAATATGCCGCAGGCCGGAATCGAGCCGTCCGCGCAGCGCCTCTTGAATTTCTTCGGTGCTCCCAGTCGCACTCGACATCACCGGTAGCTCGGCTGCCGACACCGACATGCCAAACAAACTCACCGGCAAGACATAGATGAGCTGCGCATTGATTAATCCAGTGACCGCACCCGTTGGTAGCAGACTCGCGAGCAACGCATCGATATACGCGCTGATCTGCACCACGCCGCGGCTCACGAACACCGGCGCGAAGTTCCGGATCACCGTGCGAACGTGGTGCGAGTCCAAATCCAGGCGCATCCTCATGTTCTTTGCGAGCCGCAGCACTACGGGCAATTGGATGCCGAACTGAAGTCCGCTGCCCACTACCGATCCCCACGCAAGCGTCACCGCCAATTGCGATAGCGAGCTTCGTCCGCCGAAAATCACCAGGGTCGCGATCATCGCCGCGCTCCACATCACCGGCGCCGCGTAGGAGAGAAACAGTTTTCGATGGCTGTTCAGTATCCCCAGGCACCAGGCTGAAAACACCAGCAGTCCCGCACCGGGAAACAGAATGCGCACCAGCGAGATGGTGAGATCGCGCTTCGATCCCGAAAATCCCGGTGCGATGAGATCGATCAGCCAAGGCGTCACAAACACGCCGATCAGGCACAACACCGCGACGGCCAGCGCAAGTGTCGCCCCTACCGCGCCCGCTACCTTTCCGGCTTCTTCCTCTTCGCCCTCGGCCAGCAAGCGCGCGTAAACGGGAATAAAGGATGCCGACAACACACCTTCGCCGAACAGGTTTTGCAGGAAGTTCGGAATCCGAAACGCAGCGTTGAAGGCATCCGCCGAGTCTGACCGCAACCCGAAATAGTGCGAGAACACCCGCAGCCGGACCAGGCCGATGATGCGGCTGAGCAAAATTCCAGCAGCAACTAGAAATGCGAGCCGACCAGTACTTTCTCGTTTACGCGACGCGAATGCGCCCGGTTTGGACATGAACTTCCATTCTCGGGGATTCGCAGTGCGTCCGAAAGTCCGGGTTAGTTCGCCGCCACAGCCGCCTGGATGGCCTGCCGCAATTTGGCTTCGCTGCGCGATCCGATGAAGTGCTCGCGAATTACACCCTGTCGATCGATGATCAGCATGGTCGGGATCGCAGATACGCCGTATTGACGATGCACTTGCCGCTTTCCGTCCATCAGAACCGGCATCTCATAGGTATGCTTGCGCAGAAAGTCTTTCACTGTGCCGGACTCCTCGTCATTGATGCCGAAGAACTGCACCTGTCCCGCAAATTCCTGGCGAAGCTTTTCGATAGACGGCAGCTCCTCGCGGCAGGGCGGGCACCAAGTGGCCCAGAAATCCAGCACGACAACCTTGCCACGCGTCTCATCCAGGGCCACCGGTTCGCCTTCCAGCGTCTTTAGCGCAAAGTTGGCCGCGCGCGAACCAGTGAGCATCGTCCGCACTTCGCCCGGTAACAACAGCATCTCGGCTTCCGACCACCCCTTGCCCGGCTGGAACTGAAACAGGGAGTCCGGCAGGGGGGAATTTACGTCCATGGCCAAGACCTTCAAGTGAATCTCACCGTGCATTCGGTTCAATTCACCTTTTTCTTTGTGCTGCAGGACTACAAAGCGCTGCTGGTCGATCCAAAGCTCGTGCTCCATGCCGGCGGTGCGCGTCCGGATGACGTAGCAGTGGGCCTTCTGACCTTCCACCTTTACATCCTCCTCGCCCGTGATCTGGGGATTTTCCGCCAACTTCGCCAGAGCCACATAACGCCCGGCCAGCGTGAGGGTGAGCGTACTATACAGATCGCGGCTGCGCGGATCCGGCCCTTCGGCGTCACGCGCCTCCAAGGCCGCGGCGGCAACCTGCATCCACTGCTTCTTCGATGGCAGCGCTTTCCAGGTGTGCTCTCCATCGCTCATGGCAATGGACTCCTGGCCGTCGGACTTCATGCGCACAAAATAGTTCCGGCTACCGCGCAACGCTATTTCCAGGTCACTTTCAGTCACGGCCGACTGTCCGCCCTTGGACCAAACTTCCTCGCGCTTCCCGACAATATGCAGCGATTTGGCGTGCGAATAGACCTCGCTCACGTGAGCCAGCACATCCTGAGCGGACTGCGCGGATGCATTCGCAGCCAGCCCAGAGAGCAAGCACCACGCACAGGCTGCGCGAATGTAATTGGACTGAATCATCGTCATTGTTTAGGTTCCATCCGGACGCTTCCGTCGCGATAGTCGATGGTGAGCTTCAAGTGAATCAGGACCGGCATTCCGAGAATGCCTGAAACCGCCACACCCGCGGAATCGCTGAGTTTGTCAAAGTTCATGGCGATAAGAAGGGGATTGTTATGGCGCAATCCGGCAAACACCAGTGCAACGTGTTGGGCCAGCGATGTCTTATCGACATTTCCTTGGACCCCGCGCACTCGAATGCGATCATCGGCATACACCGGCGCGGCCTCGCGCGCGACATCTTCATCGATCAGGTTAGTCGATGCGCCCGAATCGATTAAAAACAGCTTCGCCGGACGCTCGTTTACCGACGTAAGAATCGTCAGGTGATTCCCAAATCGCAACGCCCGATAAAAGCCGGGCGCAGGTTCATTGCCGGCGTCTTCCGATTGGTCACCCGGCGACTCTGTTTTGGCGCGCGGATCGAGCGTCAGCTCCATCTTCACGAAATCGATACCCACCAGGAAGCGCTGAAAAACGTCGGCGCCGATCAAGCCGTCGAAATCCTGGGTCTTCGCCGAGCGAAACACCGAAACTGGGTAGCTGTCGAATGTGACATCTCCAATTTGAATCGCGGACGCCAGGTATTCGAGCGTGTCCTGGCCGCGCTCGTCTCCGATGCCTTTCATTTCCAGACTTTCGTGTCCCAACACTTCCAGACCAGCCTTTTCCGCCAACTTCGGAGACAGCGAGATGCCCGAGGCTCCGGTGTCCAGCAAAAGCGTGGCATTCTCCCGTTCGTTGAAACGCACGCGCAGCCCTACGCCGCGCAACTGTTTTGGACCGTTCCATAGAGGGAGCAACCTGATGCTGCCTCTCTCGTACGGGCTGGTCAGACGTCTTGTTTTTCGATCGCCGATGGCGCGATCGGTTGCAATATGAGCGCGCAGCCCTCGCGCTTCGCCGCTTTCCGGGTCGTAAATCGCGAGCACTTTCTCAAGCGCGGCAATGTGCTCGGCCCCCTTCAAGGAGTTGGCCTTTACCACCATCAGGGCGGGATCATCCGGAGCATAACGATACGCTTCCAGCATCAAGTCGCGCGCGCACTTAAATCTGGAAACCATGGAGCAAATGGACGCCATGCCCACCAAAGCTCCCGGATCCTTGGGATCGATTTTGTATGCGGCTCGATAATATGCTTCCGCTTTGCTCAATTCACCGTGCCGGAAAGCCGCCATCCCGGCCGCCGCTTGCGCTCCGGACGTCTGCGGCGCCTTTTCCAGGCCGAGCGCAGCGGCGGTATAGGCGTCATGGAACTTATGGTCCTTCAGCAACGCGCGAACCAACCCATAGTAGGCGTCTCCTCGCGCAGGCTCCTGATCGGCCAGCTTCTGATACAGCGTTGCCGCATAATCGTTACGTCCGGCATATAGTTCGTTCCGAGCTTGCGCCGCCAAGTCGGGAGACGCGGCCTGAAAGGCTGGAAGCGAAGGTGCACAGAGGACAATTACGCAGGCCAATAGTCGCATACCAAAAGGGTTTATACAGTTTCTTCCAAAGTTTCGGGGAAAGCAATAGTATTGTTCTGGAATTTCAATTAGATCATTTCAGTACGGGTCACATCCAGGGGATGATCGATCAGCGGTTCCACACACTCGATGAAGCGCACGGTGTGCGGCAAAGTGGCGTGAATCTCGAATGCTTCTTCGCTGACCCAGCGGGAGTGAATAAAGAAGAGCCTGGCGTCTCGGATTGATCGGAAGGCGTGAATACTTAAGCACCCCGGCTCGTCGCGCGTGGGTCCGAGAACATTGTTGATAGCGTCCGCGACGGCCGCTTCATTCCCGGGCCCGGCGTGAAAGCGCCCAAAGATGTAGAGCTCCATGCAGCCTCCCAATCACCAGAGTATGCTGAACTCATGACGATCAGGTGGGCTCCCGGGATTCCGGTTCTCGTGTGCATCACGTTCACAGCAGCTCTGTTCGGCCAAATCGATTCCAATCAACTGCGCGCAAAATACGGACCGCCACTGGCCCGGGAAACCTTCACCGTATCGCCGGACTTTCAGGTGATCGTCGACTACGGTCCCGACCAGCAAGTGTGCCGATTGGAGCTTCCAGCCTCCGTGCCCTCGATAATCGGGCAGCGAGTGGATGACATCCTCCTGGAATTGGTTCCCATGTCCGTGCGCGGCAAGAATCTGGGAACAATGTGGGAATTCGCAGGAAGAGCGTCCGTCAAGATCACGGAGTACGAGCATGTCTCCATCGGCGAGCCTCAAGATCCCGATCATCCTGGGCTGCGAACCGGCGTGAACTTGGTCTTCAAGCGCGAAGAATGCCGCGATCGCTGACCCCTACCAGTCCAGTTCCACCTCGTAATCATCGGCGCCCGGCAGGGGATCGTCGATCTCGAAAACCAGCCGATAATTGTTCTTCTCCGACGGCGATTCGATAATCGTTACCTGCCCCCGGCCGCGCAGCTTCTGAATCGTCGGCATAAGATCGGCGCGCGTGGGCAGCGCCCGAAGCATTTCAGAATGCGCGCCGGTAATGGGCGCACCCTCCAGCGCCTCGGAAAAGCTGGCACCGCCTTGGAGCGTCACGCGCACGCGGCCATCCACCATCCCGCTCCAAAGAAAACCGCGCCCGGTAGCCTCCGGAATCGGCGCAGCCGCCTCCTTCGAATTCACACGATTCCAAACCAGAGTGAACGAATACTCACCAGCGCCCTCCAGCGGATCGCGTATGGAAATGCGCGCGGTGTAGTTGTTCCGTTGGCGCGGTTGCTCGATGACGTGGATCTCACCACGCCCCTGAGGATCCTGCAGCCGGACGTCGGAGTCTCGATCGGGCAAAGGGCGTGAAAACTTGAAGTGCTCATCCGCCACCGGCGCTCCATGCTCGACACTCGAAACACAGCTTTGCTTGCGACAACTGATGACGGCGCCCTCATCCACTCGGCCCGTCCACGTAACATGGTCGGTCTTCTCCGCCCCGCGCTCGAATACGTTGCTCGATGTATCCCAATACAGCGCAATGGAATAGAAGGAACTACCGGGCTGCCGGTCCTCAATCGCCACTGCCAGTGTGTATTGATTCTCGATGTTCGGCTGATCGATTACGCGCACCGAGCCGCGCCCTTCCAGCACTTGCACGCGCACCTGTTGCTGGGTTTGAGGAAGCGCGTCGGAAAAATGAGCCTTCTGGCGTTCTACTGGCGCACCATCCTGAATTTGCACCGCCAAACGTTTGCCCGCCAGGTGCAGGATCGCTGTACCGTCCACTTGACCTTGCCAGATGAATTGCGGCCGGTCCTGAGCGTGTAGGCCAGGACAGACCCAGAGTAATAAGATCAACGGCACTGCTTTGTAAGGCATATTACAAGGACCGAATGTGAGCACTATGGGACAAATGGTTTAAGACGTTTACGGTACAATTTTTAGGTACCGTGTTAACGTCCGCAGGTTCCCGGCGTCCAACCCTGTTCGTTGCAGGACCCGTATGGTTATAGCTATCACTCCACCGGCCCTATTGTTAGCAACATCGACGACCAATCAATTGATGCGTTCATTGTTTGATGACACCTTCAACGGCGTGCATCATCTGGAGCTTTTCGATTGGGCATTGCTGATTCCCTATTTTGCCATCCTGCTGGTGCTTTCATTCTACGGGTGCCACCGCTTCGAAATGATCCGGAAGTATTTCAAGCACCGTCGCGATGTGGCGCCTGAGCCTGCACGATGGCCCCAGCTTCCGCGCGTCACCATCCAGCTTCCGCTCTATAACGAACGCTATGTGGTGGAACGGTTGATCGAAGAAGCCTGCCAAATGGAGTATCCGCGGGAACTGCTGCAGATCCAGGTTCTGGACGATTCCACCGACGATACGCATCCGTTCACCGAAGCGCTGGTCCGCGAGTACCAAGCCGCGGGCGTGCCCATTGAGTATCGGCACCGTCATAATCGCGCCGGGTTCAAAGCGGGAGCTTTGCAGGAGGGCATGAAGACCGCCACGGGCGAGCTGATCGCCATCTTCGACGCTGATTTTATTCCTCCCCGGGATTTTCTGGCCCGCACCGTGCATCACTTCACCGATCCGGGCGTGGGAGTTGTGCAGACGCGTTGGAGTTACTTGAACCGGCATTTCAACCTGCTTACTGAAGTGGAAGCCATGCTGCTGGACGGCCATTTCGTCATCGAGCATGGGGCGCGTTCCGCCAGCGGTCTGTTTTTCAATTTCAACGGAACGGCCGGCGTTTTGCGGGCGAAAATGATTGAGGACGCAGGCGGCTGGCAGCACGATACCCTCACCGAGGATTCGGACTTGAGCTATCGCGCACAGCTCAAGGGCTGGCGTTTCGTCTACGTTCCCTCGGTGGATTGCCCGTCGGAACTCCCGGTGGATACCTACGGGTTTCAAGTGCAGCAGTCGCGCTGGGCCAAGGGGCTGACGCAGGTTGCCATTAAGCTGCTGCCCCGAATTCTGCGATCCAAAGAACCGTGGCGCGTGAAACTGGAAGCGTTCTGCCATCTGACGCCGAACATATCTTACCCCCTGATGCTACTCATGTCGGCCTTGATGCTGCCGGTGATGATCGTGCGATTTTACATGGGCGTTTTCCAGATGCTGACCGTCGATCTGCCGCTGATCGTCGCGTCGTTCTGCTCCATTTGGGCCTTTTACCTGATGGCGCAGCGCGAGTTGCATCCCAAGGATTGGAAGCGCGCAATCGTATTGATGCCGGCCCTGATGGCCGCGGGCATTGCGCTGACTTTGATCAATACTAAGGCGGTAATCGAAGCGCTGCTCGGTATCAAGTCGGCGTTTGCGCGCACGCCCAAATATGCCGTGGGCGATCACAAGGTAAAAATTCAGAACGCCACTTACCAGCGCCGCAGCGGTTGGTTGCCCTATGCGGAATTGGCAGTGGGCGCCTATTTCGCCTATATGGTGGCCTACGCCATTGAGACCTGGAATTTCCTGGCGGTTCCGTTTTTGCTGCTGTTTGTGGCGGGTTACTGGTGGGCTGGTTTCACGACGCTCTATGAGGAATATCAAGGCAAACTGCAGTGGCAGCGCGAACGGGCCCTGGCGCTCGAAAAAGAAACCGCCTAGCGCTGGACCGACACCTTCACTTGGCCGGTAGTCCAGCAGCATTGAAATCCGGAGCCGCCTTCGCCGGAATAATCGTTGGCGGTAACCAGCAGCACATACTCGCCGGGTTCGCTGAATGTCACGGTGGTGGTGGCCGATCCATTAAAAGGAGCCGGAGAGTCCCGTCGTTCTATCTTATGGACCACCGGCCGGTCGGCGCCGAATACTACGCGCCCCGGCCCACGATACGGAATCCAACGCAGCGTAACGGCAACACCCAGATCTTTGGGCTTCGCGCCGGATGAAGAAGTGAACTTGGCGTCGTCGGAAACCCACACCGTCAACGGAAGGGGTTCGCCTACTTTCGCGGTACGTTGGGCCATCAGCCCCCGCGGACCTTGCACGGAAGGGCCGTGCTCTTCGAAACTGAGCACGGGCGGCGTATTTCCCACGGCTGCTTCGATGAAAGGCGAGATCTCCCAATCCGGCTTGAGGCTCGCCGGAATCACTGTGGTCTTGTTATTGGCAACGAGAGTCCAGGTGATCTTGTTGTCGCCAAAATCGGCCGGCACTTTCACCGTGAACAAGCCCCAACCCCGGCCGGGCATGAAGTGAGTGGGCTGGCTGCGGTCCGGTCCTCCCGGTTCCACGGCGTTGTTGGGCCCCACGGGAATGTCCACTTCCTGCTGCCGGTTGCGGTTGTAGTAACCCAGCAAGAGACTGAAGCTTCCGTCCGGATTCTTGAACCAGCCTTCAAAGGCTCCCGTGATGCTGGAACCCGCATCGCGGGCAGGCTCAGGCGGCAGCGCCTGTCCAAGAGCCAGCACCCCACTGGCAAGCCAAAGAGCGGCGCCGCCAGCCCGCAGCGAAGAGATCCGCATCTTCACGGACGAGGCGATGCGTCGGCTTCAAGTTTCGGATGGTGTTTCGCGGCCCAGACGTTGTAGTCCTCGTCGCTGATATAGGTCACGTTCATCCAGGCGTGCCCCATTTCGTCCACCGTCCGATCCCCAAACCCGACCCACTGATCCGGATCGGGGTTGTTGGGGTTGGCGTGGGTGTTGTCATACCAAGCCGTGACATGGATCGTCGTGCCTTTGGGGAAGACGGGCGCGGCATCGTCCGCGTAAATGTAGTTGACCATCCAATTGAAATTGAAATTTCCGACGTAGCTCACCATCTGCACGGTTCCGTCCGGCAGGATCGCCTCCACGGCCATGGCTTTGCCCCGCAAGTGCATGTGAGGCTGGAAATTCTCGATGATGGCGGCGTGCTTTAACACGGTGTAGTTGTCCGATGCGATGACGGTGTTGGGCGGGATGTCGATATTCCTTCCGGCTCTCGCTTGAGACCCGGTTGAAGACTCGAATCCCCGCAGAGCTTGGAAGGGCGTCAAATAGGTGCGGTATTTAGGTTCCTGGCCCTTGGGGTAGAGCCAGATGCCAAGCTCCACGTCGTCCCGAATCTCTTCTCCCACGGCGTGAATATGAACGTCCCAGGAGATTTGCGATCCGGGGAGCAGCAGTTTGCCGGTGTTGGGACGATACAGGTCGTAACCCTTACCCACGGCCCACTCCATCAGCATGCCGCGTCCACCCAAGTCTGCGCTGGCGCCGGGCGCCGAGGCATCCGGATCATCCTGGATCAGGTAGGCGACGGCGTGATGCGTGATTCTGCGTCCGGCGGCGGTTCCGGGACGCATTTCAACCGCGCGCACCCAGCGTGGCTCGGTGATGGGAATGCTCGAAACCGGACGCCACCAGACATCCTGATGATGCGCCGCCATGGTGTATGGGTCGGACTTGATCACCAGGTCCGGCTGACCCAGTTCTTTGGTGGCTTTCCACTCATTCGGCGCCGGCCATTCTTTGGGAGCCGGCATATCCTTGGGATCGCCCAACGGTGCGCCCGAATCCACCCAGCGGACGATGGTGCCGATCTGCTCGGCGGTGAGCGACATATCGTTCTTGAACTTCTGCACTCCCACCGATGGGTCGATGTGCCAGGGCGGCATCTGGCGAAGAATCACTCGCTGCCGGATGGACTTGGCCCAGGGACGCGTCTCTTCATAGGTGACCAGCGACATGGGCGCCATGGAGCCCGCATGGTGGCACTCCTGGCAACGCGCCTGAAGGATTGGGGCGACATCTTTGGCAAACGTCACGGTAGCGGCGGGTGGCTCAGAAGCGGCCAGTGTTAGCAAAGCGCCAAACCCAAGCGCGGCTGTGGACACACTGCGGCAAAAAACGCGGCAAAATGGAAATCTTGCATACGTCATGGCCCACAGTCTATCCATATGACAGCAGGGTGTCAAAGGGTGGCGAGTCTCGTGAGCGGGGCTGGCGTTTTCAGGTTGAAATTCGCTGCCCGGGCATCGTCCACGAACATTTTCACGGTGTCGAGCGAATATTCGCTCAGATCGCGGCCCAGCAGCGGAAGCTTCTTCAGTAGATCGTGCGTCACTGTGATGATGTGGCAGCCGATTTGGTCGGCCTGCACGATGTTGAACAACTCGCGGGGGCTGGCCCAGATCAGCTCGATCTGCGGACACGCGCGGATACGATCAAGCGCGCCGCAAAGGATGGGCAGCGGATCGCGCCCCGTGTCGGCAATGCGGCCGGCGAAGATGGAGATGCAGCTCGATGGGCCGGGACGCAGAGCTGGGACAACAAGGTCGACTTGTTCGAGCGTCATCAGAGCCGTGACATTCACCTTGACGCCCTGCTGTGCCAGCCGCTTCACCAGCGGAGCCGAACTGCGTCCGCGGGTATCGGTAATGGGGATTTTGACGTAGACGTTGTCGCCCCAGGTGGCGATTTTGAGTGCCTGCTGTTCCATCTCCTCGAACTCATCGGAGAGGACTTCGAAGGAAAACGGCCGGTCTGGGATGGCCTGCGCCAGAGATCTCCCAAATGCCTCATAGTCCGTGATGCCCGCCTTGCGCATCAGCGTGGGGTTGGTGGTGAATCCCCGAATCCACGGATTGTCCGCAAGTTCCACTATCGAAGCGCGATCGGCGCCGTCGCCGAAGATCTTGACGCGGAAGGAGGCAATATCAGCCATATTTCAGCATTCCAGGGCGAGTGGTTCTGAGAATCCATTGCGAGGCTTCGCGCAGCGAGCGGACACCGACGAACGGACCATCCGGGCGCTGTTCGGCGTAGCCGTAGTCGACGAATATAGTGCGGCACCCGGCGCGATGGCCGGCTTCGATGTCCCGCCAGCGATCGCCGACAATGAAGCTCGATTCCAGATCGATATTCCACACGCGAGCGGCTTCCAGCAGCAGCCCCGGCTGCGGCTTGCGGCACGAGCAACGCGCCGAGTCATCGTGCGGGCAGACGCCCACGCCGTCCAGTTGCAGAAAGCGCTGCAAGCGCCGGTTCATTTCGGAGACCTGGTCGGCCGAAACCAGCCCGCGCGCGATATCCGGTTGATTGGTGATCAGGATCAAGGCGAATCCGGCTTCGTGCAACTTCTTGCAAGCTTCACGAACTCCGGGCAGCAGACGCAGGTCCGAGACCGTGGCGGGTGGATAAGGTTTGCCTTGCTTAAGCACAGCACGATTCACCACGCCATCGCGATCCAGAAACACGGCGCGGCGCATGGTTTAAAGCCGCCCGAGCCGCGAGTCGGCGAGCATGGAATTCAACGCCACGCAGAGCGCCTGGCGCGTATTCCGTTTGCAATTCCATCCCAGGCTGCGAATGCGATCCGTGTTGAGGCGAACCACCGGGACGTCGCCCTTCCAGCCGCGGTCGCCACCCGTGTATTCAAGACGGACCTGATCTTCGGGAAGGCCCGCAACTTCGATGGCCAGCTGGGCGATTTCGGTGACGGTGACGTAATCGCCGGTGGCAACGTTGTAGACCTCAAAGGGCTTTTCAGTCAACCCGTGCGAAGTACGATGCGCGAGCAGAACCGCTTCAACGACATCCTCGACATGAATGTAGGACTTGCTCTGCCGGCCATCGCCCAAAATTCGCAAGCGATCGGGCTGAACGCGCAGGCGTCGGATGAAATCGAAGCCAACGCCGTGAGTTTGGCGCGCACCGACGACATTGCCGAAGCGGAACGCGCGGGCCCGCAGGCCAAACATCGCGCAATAGGACACGATGAGCGCTTCTCCCGCGAGCTTGCTTGCGCCATAGGTGGAAATAGGACTGAGCGGCCCGAAATCTTCCTGAGCTTCGAGATCTTTGAGGTCGCCATAGACTCCGCTGCCCGAGGCATAGAGCAGACGCGGCGTACGAGTGCGGCGCATGGCCTCCACAATCTGCTGCGTCAGGAAGGTGCCTTCGCGGAAATCGATGTCGGGCTCAACCGCGGCGCGCGCGATGTCGGGATTGGAGGCCAGGTGAATGACGGTATCGTGACCGTCCATGTTGCGTTCCAGCGCGGCAAGGTCCTTGACGTCACCACAGATCACACGCAGCCGGCGATCCTGTTCGTGATGCGCATAGTGCCACTCGCGGCCGCTCGAGAAGTTGTCGTAGAGCGTTACGGCTTCCACGCTCTTGTCGCACAGCAAGCGGTCTGTGAAATGACTGCCGATGAATCCCGCGCCTCCGGCGATAAAGAAACGCTTGCCTGCCATTGTTTCCACGCTCATGGCAGAGACTCCCACTTGGTAGCGGCGCTCTGTAACAGTGGATGGCTAACCAGCAAGTGCCATAGCACCGCGCACAGCCCTTCGGTATGCGGCGTAACGCGATCGGGCGCAAGCGCCGGGATCACGATACACTCTTCAGCTACCTGCCGCGTAAATCCACCATTGCGCCCTACGATTCCGAAGATGTGAGCGCCGGCCTGCTCCGCCGTTTCGAGTGCGCGGACGATATTCACCGATACATTTTTCTCGCGGCTCCCGCCGCCAACTGAAAACACCAGGACGCCGTCGCGCGGACCGATGCGCGAGCCGGCCAGCCAAGCGGCGAAGCAGGTGTCCCAACCTTCGTCATTCGCCCTGGCGGTAAGTTCCGAGACGTTGTCGGTGGGCGCGTAAGCCTCAAAGCCACACAGCTTGCGGAAATCGTTGACCGCGTGCCCGGCGTGGCCAGCCGAGCCGCCTACGCCCAGGATGAACAGCCGCCCGCCGAGTTCCCGAACATGCGCCAGCCCGGCGGCCATGCGCTCAATGGCTGCCACATCGACGCTTTCCAGAATGGCAATCGACTCGGCGATAAATGCCGCGGCAAAGCCAATGGACGGAGCTGTAGTGGGCTGCCTGAGAGCTTCCTCTAAACCGGTAAGACTGGTCACTGCTTCACGCTCCTGGCGCACCAACTCCTGGTGGTTAATCGGCTAAAGTCGTGTTTTTCGTTAGGTTTCGTTTGGGGGCTGGGATCAGGCGGGAAAAGGCCAGGCGAAGGATACGGCGGAAAGTCCAAACGGTGGAGGACCAACGCTGAAGGGTGGTTTCCCCGATCCGCTCGCCATAGGGGATAAAGACTTCGCGGAGACGGAAGCCTCGCAGCACCGGTTTGAGCAGCAAATCCACGGGGAGGGCGGGGCCATGGGGGTCAACCTCAACCTCCTGGATCACGCGCCGGCTGTAAGCGCGCATGCCGGAGTGCAGGTCGGTGGACTTAACGCCAACCAGCAGCCAGCCGGTGACGGCAAAGAGCCAGTTCGCAAGGTAGTTTGCGAGCGGCATGGTTTCAGGCCGGTACTCGAGCCGGGAAGCGTTCACCAGATCGCATTGACCGGAAAGGACCATGTCGGCCAGGCGCGGGATTTCAGAAGCCGGGTAAGTGCCGTCGCAATCGAGCGTGACAACCACATCTCCGTGAGACTCCTGAAGCACTCGGCCCATGGCGCAACCGTAGCCCTGGGGAGGGAACTGCCGTATGACACGCGCGCCTTGCCCGGCCGCGATGCTGGGGGTGGCATCGCGGCTACTATCCACGACGACAATTTCGTATTCGCGGCCTTGCAGGGCATCGCGGATGTCCTCGATGACCCGGGCTACCGCCTGTTCCTCGTTCATGGTGATCATCGCGACTGAAATCAGATGGCTCATATCTGATTGACTATTCGGCCGGTTGGGGATTGGGGATGAGGGCCTATGCGCCGCAAGACGGGTATTTTTGTGTTTGGTGACGACAAAATCCCGTTGATTTGTGAGGGGGCGGTACGTTACCTAGAAGCGAAAACTGTGAATTGCATCCACTACGCGAGTCAGATCTGCCTCGTCCAGGCCGTTGTAGAAAGGTAAACGAAGAAGCCGCTCGCTGACGCTTTCGGTCACCGGGCAATCGCCCTGGGCGCCGCCGAACTGGCGACCCATCTGGCTGAGGTGAAGCGGCTGATAGTGGAACACACTGAAGATCCCCCGTTCCTTCAGATGGTCGATCAGTTTTTGCCTATGGTTGCCGTCGGGCAGCAAGATATAGAACAGATGGTAGGCCGATTGGCAATGCGGAGACACATATGGAAGTCCCACTCCGTTTTTCGCCGCCCAATCGTACAAATTTTTCTGGTAGAACTCCCAGACTTGTTTTCTTTTCGCCTGAATCTGCTGACGCTCCTCCAACTGTGCGTAAAGAACCGCTGCCAGGATTTCCGAGAGCAGGTAGCTTGATCCGATGTCGACCCAACTGTAGCGATCCACCTCGCCCCGAAAGAATCGTTTGCGATTGGTGCCCTTTTCCCGAACGATCTCGGCGCGCTCCACATACTGCGGCGCGTTGATCAGGAGCGCCCCGCCTTCCCCGCACGTGAAGTTCTTCGTCTCATGGAAGCTCAGTGCTGCCAGGCTTCCAAAGGTCCCCAGGGGCTTGTTGCGATAAAGCCCGTACAGGCCATGCGCATTGTCTTCGACCACCGCGACGTTGTGCCGCGTGCCAATCTCCATAATCGCGTCCATTTCGCATCCGACGCCAGCATAGTGAACCGGCACCATCGCACGAGTCCGAGGGGTAATCAGCCGTTCCAATAGCGTCTCGTCGAGGTTGAGCGTGTCCGGCCGAATGTCCGCGAAAACCGGGCGCGCCCCGCGCAATACAAACGCGTTCGCTGTGGAGACGAACGTAAACGAGGGAACAATCACCTCATCGCCGGGCTTGACGTCGAGAAGCAGTGCCGCCATCTCCAACGCATGCGTGCAGGAAGTGGTCAGTAGCGCCTTCGGCACTCCCAGGCTCGCCTCCAAGACTTCGCGGCACGCCGCGGTGAAGCGCCCGTCGCCGGAGATGTGCATGGCATCAATCGCCTGTTGTATATAGGCGAACTCCGTTCCGACCTTACAGAACCGATTGAAGGGAATGGAGGCCGGCTGAGTTACGTGGGAGAGAAGATTGGCAACGTCGTTTCCGGGTTGCGGCAGGGGGGTCGAAACCGGAATTACCGGGCGCTCGGTCTGGATCTCGGTTGGCAACAGCGTCCCGGCTTCGTCAACACCCGTCTTCAAAAGCACCTCTATCATGAGGAATCGGAATAATCCGTCCTTTCCGTTAGAGGCGGCATGAAGCTGACCAGGCGGGACTTATCTAGATTTAGCTACCACCAAGCAACTGCTCCCCCAAGGAATGGCGCGGCGGCGATCGAGGGCGTTCTGCTCCCAAGCAAAAACGCGATCGACTAGCCTGTTCAAAGGTCTGGTGGCATGATCCTTTGCCGCACTCTCACTCGTAGTTGCCTCTTTCAGCCCTAGTAAGTACGGGATGCGCCGTCGCAGGAAAATAGGCAGAGGCAGGATTGAAAACATGTAGGACCGGAGCTCCAGGTCGAACCCGGCTCGATCGAGGGTCGAAGTCAGCGACGGCAGCGTGTATCGCCGGAAGTGTCCGGCATAAGTATCTTCCGCCGACCACAACCATTGGTAAGCAGGCACGGTCAGATAGAGCCGGCCGCCTGGAACCATCGCCTCATGCAGCGCGCGCAGGAATCCTGCATCGTCTTCCACGTGTTCCAGAACGTCGAACATCCCCACGGAGGGCAGAGCATGCTGACGGAATCCTGCGTCTTCAAACGTCGAACAAATCACATGCAGCAGGCCTCGCCGTTGGGCGTTGCAAGCACCCGTGACGCCGGGCTCCACCACCACCGTATCCCACCCTGCACGCTGTAATCCCAGCGAAACGAACCCGTTGCCGCCACCTACGTCAAAGACGACGCCACTTGGTGGATAGGCTCGGACGCAATTGGCAATACAACGATTTCGGTGCTGAAACCAGAATGAGGTGTCCTCGATTTGGTAGCAACGCTCATTGTCGGAGGAAGGGTAGGAGACGCCGGACCGAATTTTCGAAACCCACAATCCGCGATGGTCCTGTTCGAGGTTGGCCGCCAGGTCTCGGACATTCACCATGGGGCACGCAACCCGATAGCCGCTCGTTTTCAGGCCGCTCCAATCGGCCGGCCTACGAATAGCAGGTAGTGGTGGAAGATCGAATACTGCTGCGTCTCTTCCATCTCGAAGTGTTCCTGGAGCATCGTTGTCAGGCGCTCCGCCGTCCGGGGATGGCTGCCGCGGTCATATCGCCACATAAAGTTGCTGACTGGCGAATTTCGCTTCTCGACAGCATCCAGGAAAATGAATTGCTTCCCGCAGACCCTGGCCAATTCCGCAAGCATTTTACCCAACTCTCGATCCGTCAAGTGATGGGAGACGGCCACGCACAAAGTGGTATGCACGCTCGATCGCGCCAGCGGGATTTCCGTGACGCTCCCCAGAACTGCGAGACCTCGCGGGCATTTTTGCCGAAAGCCCGACAGCTTCTGCGGATCGATATCCAGCCACGTATAACGTATTGTGGGGTCTAGGATTCGGGTGATCGCGCCAGTGCCGGCGCCGGTATCGAGCAGCATTTCGCCCTTGGCCCGCAAGAGAAACGGCATCAACCTGCGGTAGTTCTCTTCACGCCCCGCGATCCTTTGGACACCGTCATAAATCCGCGGAATCGCGACGATTTTTTCCAGTATCTGAGCTTGCATGCTGCTTCCCTTAAAGATCGGCCGGTATTCGGCAACGCATTAATTTCAATCGATTGGCGAGGTTAGCGGACTAAAGTGCAAGAGCGCAATTCCCGAATAGTACTTATTGGCAGAAGAGTCTGTCCGGCGCAACGGAGCCCCGTGCAAGAACAGCAGTTTATCGAAAGAATCCAGTCTGAGGGATATGCCATCCTGCACGGCATCCTGCCAAGTGAGGTCCTGGAACCACTCAAAGCGGAACTTACCGTCGCAATTGAGAAGGAAGAAGATTACCGGCGCAAGAATCTCGTGTCTTCGCACCGCGGCATGGTGTTGCTATGCTCGCTCTATGGCGGGGAATTGGTGGACGTCCTGGATTCAGAAAGCCTAATGCGGCCCTTCGAGCGGGTGCTTGGAGAGGGCTGTATCGTTTACGCGTATACATCCTCCTCCATGCCGCCGAGCGATACCAACTACTCGGGGCGCGTACATGTGGACTCTCCAAGAATTATCCCTGGCTACGTAACCAACATGGGCGCCACGATTCTCCTCGACGATTTCACCGAAGAGAACGGCGCGACGTGGTTCCTACCTGGATCGCAGGGTCGCGCAAACGCTCCCTCCGATGAGGAGTTTTACGCGAACGCGAAGCGGGTGATTGCACCGGCGGGAAGTGTTTTTTACTTCAACGCACGACTTTGGCACGCGGGCGGGAAAAATCATTCCGGCCGATGGCGGCATGCGCTGACCATCAACATGTGCCGGCCGTATATGAAGCAACGGATCGATATTCCGAGAGCCATGGCCCACATGAACCATCAGGCGTATACGCCGCGAGTCCGTCAAAAATTAGGCTTTCTGACCCAGACACCCGCGAACTACGACGAGTATTACGCGCCGCCAGATCAGAGGAAGTTCGTCCAACAATATGAATAGCGCTTACGCGGCTGTCGTCCGAGCTAATCAACAACTTCATAGCGCCCTCGCGAACGACTATAATTCCTCGGAGCCCCACTTCCGGCCGGAAAACGTCGCTCACGTCGAGAAACGATTACAGGCGGTATTCGCTGCCACCAACGCCGAGCGGATGCTCGATCTCGGTTGCGGCACGGGCTTCCTCATCAACATTGCGAAAAATTACGTGAAGGTGATCGACGGCGTCGACGTCACACCGGCCATGACAGATCAGGTGGACCGATCCGGACCCGCCGAGATCCGGGTGCACCTCGGCGATACCGGTTCCTTCCCAGCCGAAGAGAGCGCCTACGATGTGGTGACTGCCTATTCATTCCTGCATCACCTTTATGACATCGGCCCCACACTGCGCACAGCGGCTCGCGCCCTTCGTCCAGGCGGGAAGTTCTACGCCGATCTTGATCCGAACTACTATTTCTGGCACGCCATCAAGACACTGGATCCTAGGGAACGGTACCACCCGATCGTCACCCGGGAGATCGCGTCGGTCACCCAAAAGGATGAAGAGATCCAGGAGCGGTTCCACGTGGCCAAAGACGTTTTCAACAACGCGGAATACAACAAGAATATTACTGGCGGATTCCGCGAGGAAACGTTGATCGAGTCTTTGAAATCGGCCGGATTCGCCGAGGTGGAAATCTCTTACTACTGGTATTTGGGGCAGGCGTCGGTAGTGAACGATGGTGGAGGGGACGCCGCGTCGCGTCTAGCGATGGCGAGATTATTCGCCGCTACGCTCGAGAAGGGTTTACCCCTAACGCGGAGTCTCTTCAAGTACGTTGGATTCGTCGCGACTCGCTGACCGACGACGCAACGCTTCTTCGCCGCCTTCGGTATGCGGAAAACCATCGTATGATTTGACGATGTATTGCGGACGCCCCTGAACCTCGCGTAGTATCCGGCCCACATACAGGCTCACCAAGCCGAGAAACATCAGATTCAGTCCGCCTAGAAAAACCACGATTGTGATTGTGGATGTATACCCCGGCGCAAACCTCGTGAAAAAGAGCTTCTGTATAACCAGGCCCAGACTCAACAACATGCCGATCGACGTAATGGCAAATCCCAGGGTCGCGGCGATGCGCAGCGGCAGGTCCGAAAAGCCGATGATCGATTCCACTGCCAGGCGCCAGCGCTTGCGGAATGAATAGGTGCTCTTGCCGCTGATCCTCGCTTGATGGCGAATCGGCACGTAAACACAGCGAAAGCCTAGCCAATTCTCCAATCCAGGAATGTAAGGCGTTTTCTCGCTCAGCCGGTTGTAGGCGTCCACGAACTGGCGGCTCATAAGACGCAAAGTCGCGGCGTTGACCGGCGTCTTGGCCCCTGTAAGAAGATTCATCGCCGCATGGAAGGCTCGCGACGTGAGGCTGTTCAGCAAGGATTCGGTGCGCTGGCTCCGCAACCCGACCGCGATATCGCAGTTGCCGGCCTGCATGGCATCGAGCAGCGGGCCAATCTGGTCCGGCGGATCCTGCTGATCGGCGTTGATCATGCCGACATATCGGCCGGTTGCAAAGCGGTAGCCGCACGACACCGCGACGTGCTGACCGAAATTTCGGCTTAGTTCGATCACTTTTACAAATAAGAAACGCCGGCTGGCCTCCAGCAACTGGTCTTGCGAGTTATTCGGACTTCCGTCGTTAACGAAGATGACCTCGACGAAGTCCGCGATATCGCAACCATGCCGCAAGTTCTCCATCGCTGCCTGCATGGCTTCACAAAACGGAAGCGCCAGATAACCATCGCCGTAGATAGGCACGACAAACGAATAAAGGGGAGTGGCCATGGTGTTCAGGCTTCCCATATAGATTTCGAGGCGTTCTTACCCGTCATGAAGAGCAGGTCCAGTATGGAAACGTGAGGATCAAAGGGGGGATACAACTGCGGATATTCCGGATAATCGTACCGCATGTATTCGAGGGTGATCCCGGCTTGCTTAAGAAGTTCTTGATCCAGGTAAGCCTCAGCCGAAGGGCCAGAAATGTAATGTCGGCAGCCGACCGCTTTGACGATCTCGATCAGACGTTCCGTCCGATAACCAGGCACCTGGAGCGCGGAGGACCGCAAGAACGTCTTGTGACCAAGCCCCAAGCGATGGGCGATTTCCATGGTTGTGTTGATCGTGAATTCGACCAGCTTCGCCGGCGGCGACGAATACCAGTTTTGGAGCAGCTCTTTAAAATCGCCGAAGTGTGGAGCATGCTGGTAGGCCAGCATGAGTGCCGAAAGGTGCTTGCGATTCCAATCACGATCCCAGTCGATCTCCACATCGCAAATCGGGCGCGCCTGCTCAACGTTCCCTTTTTTCTTCACCGGGATAGTGATCCACTGTGTTCCTTGCGGCGTTTTGATCCGGTTCCGGTTGCGCCAACCGTGTTTGTCGTACTGCACGTCGTCATAAAACACGAATACGTCGGCCTTCTGGATTTGGTGAAAATACCCGCGCCAGGGGAGGTACGAAGGTTGAAGAATCGCGCAGTTCATGGAGGCTCGTATTCGCTATACCGTCCGCAAACTCAGAAACTCTTGGGCCAACAGACCCATGTAGAGGGCGTCCAACCGCCGGGCATTTACAACCAGCGCGCCCCGCAAGGTTCCCTCAATCTGAAACCCGAGTTTGCGATATGCGCGAATGGCGGCCGCGTTTTCGGCATGCACTGTCAGCCACACTTTATACAGATGCTCCGCTGAAAATGCGTACTCCAGCGCCCGATAGATCGCTGTTGTCCCAATTCCCTTATTTCGCGCTTCCGCGCTCCCCAAATACACAGACAACCGCCCGGTTGCCGCCCTCGCTTCGATCTGGTCAAGCACGACATTGCCCACGTGGTCGCCATCTATTTGCACCATCCAGGCCCGGACGGTCTCGCTGTCTCGCGCGGAAAGGATCCACGATAGTGTTCGTTCCATGGACGGTGTCCGGGTTAGACCGATCCCTTCGGCGACATCCGGTTGTTGCATCCAAGCGAGCATTCGCGGTGCAGCCTCTTCGGTCAACGGACGAAGAGAAACGTCGGACCGCAGCCGTACTGGCATAGGATCAAATCGTAATAACTAGCCTGATTCTTTAGGCTTGTAGTTTTGGACCTAGGGGCTGCGAAGGTCGCTGGCGCGTCCCGCACTCACTAAAGAGACCGCCGCTTACGCCCGATAGGTGGTGTAGCGGGGCATGAGCATACTCAAGACTGGTAAGGCTTACCTCGTCCAGTTCGCCGACGAGTTTGATTCGAATCCGCTGGTTTGGCTCATCCTGTTTGGGGTCTTCTACCTTGCCTTGGTATTGCCCGCTTCCTTTCGGCCCTTTTGGTATGACGAATTGTTCACCTACAACGTCGCCACTCTTCCGGGCTTTCGGGCTATGTGGGACGCACTTACGCACGGCGCGGACTTAAACCCACCTTTTTTCTACGTTGTCACTCACGCCGCCATCTCCGTATTCGGACCGACCGAGTTCGGGTTTCGCACTCCTGCAATCGCCGGATTCCTGGTCATGTGTTGCTGCCTGTACGCCTTTGTGGCTCACCGCGCGGGCGCCTGTTATGGCTTCATCGCCATGCTGCTGCCGCTGGTTACGGGTGCGATGGGGTGGGCCCGGGAGGCGCGAGCCTACGGACTCGTGCTCGGCTTCTGCGGCTTGGCTCTCGTAAGCTGGCAGCGCGCCGCTGAGGCTTCTCACAGGACGGTCCCGTTGGCTGGACTGGCCATTTCATTAACGGCCGCGCTGCTGACCCACTGCTTTGCGGTATTGGTACTGGCGCCGTTCGCTTTAGCCCAACTGGTCCGGGACTATCACCGCCGGAAAATCGATTGGCTGATGTGGGTGTGTATTGTGTTGCCGCTGACTGCCTGCATCAGTTATTTCCCGTTGCTTGCCACTAGCCAGCACTATGACTTTCAATATCACGTTTTCCAGCCAGGCTGGCACTCGGTGGTGGAGTTCAGCGATACTGTACTCGCGCCGGCCCTGTGGCCGGTTTTGGCAGGAATGGTGATCATTGCATTTGGCGCGTCCCAACGTCCCAAAGTGGACGCGCCGCTAGCGCCGCTTTGGAAAACGGGAGAGGTGGTTCTGGCGGCGGGCTTCTTGCTGGTTCCGTTGCTGGCGATCGCGTTATCGAAGATTACCCTCGGCCTCTTCATGGTGCGCTATGGAATCTCAGCGGTCATTGCGGTCGCCGTTCTGTTTGCACAGGCGGCCGCAACGCTTACGGCCAGGTCCAAGGTGGTTGGATCGGCGGTGGTTCTTGTCGTTTTGGGCTTTGCGGCCGGCAGACTGGCAGTGCAGATCAGCAACGCCCTCTCGGCTGTTCCGGAAGAGGCCTTGCACCTGGATCAGCATGCGGAGCTTCCACTGGTCGTTTCAAGTGGTTTAATCTTCTATCCCATGAGCCACTATGCAACAGTCAGCCAGGTTCAGCGGATGTGGTTTCTCACCGATGAAAAGATTGCCCTTCACGTCACCGGTTCCAATATGTTTGAAAAAGGGTTGCCCGCGCTCAACCGTCTATTTCCAATGCGAGCACACTTGCAGGATTACAGAGAGTTCCTAGCCGCTCATCCCCGCTTTTTGCTGTACGGCTACGCCGACAACAAGATGGACTGGCTGATTCCTCAACTTCGCGACGACGGCGCCCAATTGCGCTACCTGGGAAAACGCACTGATCAGATGGGATTGGCGGTTCTCTACGATGTGGAAGCGCCACACAGCGCCTTGGCACGCCGCTGAGCAGCGCCAGCACTTCTACAGCAAAAAAAAGGCCCACGGTTTATTTAGCGGAGAAGGTTCCGAGCGCGGCGAGATCACTGGGAACTTGATCCACGGAGCTACTGTCGCCGAGCGGGGCCAGGGATGCGGGCCGAGCCAGAATTACAAACTGGAATGCCAGCAGGCCGGGCCACAGACCGCAGATCCACCGCTCCAGAGGGTAGAGCCAACGCATGTAGGCGCGGTAGGGCGCTGAGTCCATGATGGACGACGAGTCGCTTTGCTGCGCTGCTTCGGATCCCTGGCCGTAAAGCTGCTTGATCCAAGGCACAAGCGGCCGAAGTATGCCGGGCGTGATGCGATTACGGCTGACGCTGAGGCCCGCTTGGCTCAGGAACCGGAAAAAGCTGCGGCGGGTGAAAAAGCGCAGGTGGGTTCGATCCAGCGTGCCCGTATCGCCATATTCGAACTGGCCCGCGAGCAACGCCAGACGTACATTCCAGATGGCCACGTTGGGCAGCGAAATCAGCACCTGTCCGCCTCGCGCTAACAGCCCATAATGCCGCGTCAGCACATCCAGCGGATCGGACAAGTGCTCCAGCATGTCGGAAAACAGGATCACATCAAAATGCTGCCGGCCGAAGAAGGGATAACGATCCGGCTGGGTGACATCGGCGACGTAAGCCTCTGCCAAGCGCGTTTTGGCTTTCTCAATGGAAGCCTCGGAAAGATCCACTCCCACTACGCGATGGCCATGCAGCCGGAGCAGTTCCGCGCCGTGGACTCCCGAACCGCATCCCACGTCCAGCACGCGAAGGCCGCGCGGAAGCCCCTCCAGGATCTTGGGGATTTCTGGATTTGCGATTTCAAAGTAGGGACGCCCAGAGCCCTTCATACCTGTGATGCCTTCATACGGAGATTTCGACGGGAACCAGCGAGACGGGCGTAGCGCGATTCAGGCGGTCCGCTAGTTTGCGGGCGCGATCGATACACACGTCCATGTTGATGTATTCGAATTCGGCCACCCGGCCGCAGAGCGGGATGCCGATCTGTTCGAAGTAAGCCTTGGCCTGTTTCAAGTAGCGGCGGCAATCGTCGTTCTGGACCACATAGCCGTACTTCGTTCTGAGCACGCGCGCGTAGCAGACCTCGGAGCGCCGGACCAGGTCCATGTCCTGCAAGTCATTCATCACGTCTCCAAGCAGCTCCTGGTCCGGCATCTCGTGCGTGCCATCGCCTGGGTTGGTGGTGATTTCAGCCTGAATAATGGATCGGCCGGGAGGCGCGTTGTGCGGGCTGAAAGCGGCGGGGAATGACAGGCGATGAAAACGGACGGCGGGGTCGGGAACGTAGATGGCGGTGTAATCGGGAAGCCGTGCGCTATCCAGGCCCACCGAAACGGTAACCAGCGAGTTGTAGCGTAGCGCGTTCACCGCGGCGAGAATCTCCGGTGGAGTGCCCTCCAGCGCCGCCGCAAGCTCCTGAATAGGAATGGTAGACGCCAGCGCGTCATATCGATGCGTCGCGCGGCCATCGCTCACGCACCAACGCGTTCCTTCCTTCCAGATGTGCTCCACGGTGAAGTCCGAGACCACCTTCGACACTCGCTCCGCCATGGCCCGGGGCAACGACTCGATACCGCCGTGCGCGGGATAATGGAAGTACAGCTGGTGCGTGTAGCCTTCGGTTTCCACACCCACGGCGGCTTTGATCACGTCTTCCATCGGCGGCTTGGGCACTCGGCCTTCCACCCACTCCAGGCCGAGCTCTTCGGCGGGAACGTTCCAGATTTTCTCGTTGTAGGGGATCAGGTATTTCTCGGCGAGGCCTTTGCCGAAATGGTGGTAAATCCACTCCTTGAAGTTGGTCTGGGGAGGCGGATAGTCGTTCTGGATGTAGTGATAAAGGCACTCGAAGCGATCCTGCGGCTCCAGATCGAAGAGGCCGTTCTCGAAGGGATATTTGACGTAGCGGCCTTTGTAGAAAATCTTATTTCCGCGGCGTGCGCGATGGACATTATCGCCCAGCAGCGCCACCATGTAATCGACCATCTCCTGGTTGCGCGAGAAGATGATGTGCGGGCCACCGGCATCATAGGTAAAGCCTTGTTCCTGGATGGTTTGGCAGTGGCCGCCGCTGCGGCTTTCCTTTTCGAGCACCTCGCAATCGTGCTCCAGATGCGCAGCGATGGTTAGACCCGCTAAGCCACCACCCAAGATGCCAATCGCCACCCGATCCTGCATTTCTGGTTCATTATTCGGCCTTTGGGGTCACATGCTATAGAGCGTCCAGGGACGAGTGCCCACAAAGTTTCCCTAACTTCCTACCGATTTATAGATGTGCGTCTAACCCTCGCCGCGATCTTGCTGGGTACGCTGCTTTGCCTGGGCAACCATATCGGCGTGATCGCAGGCATAGCGGCACCGCCGCCCGGTTACCAGCCGGCGTACTACATCCGCAACCTGGACGTCCCGCAATATCTCACCTGGATGGAGCTGGCGAAGACGCATTGGTTGCTCCCGAACGAACATGCGCCGTGGCAGACGGAGCCGGGGCTGTTTCAGCCCATGTTTGCGATTGCGGGGCGAAGCGGGCTGCCGACGATCGTCTCCTACTATGGTTTGCAACTGCTGCTGTACTGGGTGGCTGCATACGCTTTGATCCTGGCTGCGCAAACCTTCATGAAGACTCGGCGGGCGATGATGTACGCAGCTTTGGCCGTGCTGGGAGCGACGCCGTTGTTGCTGCTGGGCTGGACCGCAGCGAAGGCGTTCGGGCTGCCCGCGGCGGTGCAACTGGCGATGGGATATGGGCTGGTGGAGTACAGCTACGACACGGCCGACGGGCTAGTGCGCGGCGGGTTGTCCAACTCCTTTCTGCTGACATTCGGCACAGCGATGATGCTGTTTGCGTTCGTGAATCTTGCAAGGTTCATTACCACGGGACAACGCCGCTCTTACTATTGGCTGCTGTTGTGCGTGTTTCTGGACGGTTTATTTCACCCCTTTGAAATCTTCGTGATTGCAGCGGCCGCGGTGTGGCCTCTCTGGAAGGCGGCGCGGAAGAGGGAATGCCTGTGGCTTTTCGGAGCGGCCGGCGCGGGTATGCTGCCCTATGCGATCCAGACTCTGCGCTGTGCTTGGGTGGGAGACATCGCTCAACTCGTGAATTGGAAAATGGGGTCGCCCGCCTGGGTTCTTTTGGTGTATGGCCTGCCAGCCATCATGATTTGCTGGCTGATGCTGATTCGCTTCCGCGTGGATACACCGGAGGACGGAATCCTGCAGAGCTGGTTTCTGTGCGCGGCGGTGCTGCCGATGATTCCCGGCGTGTCGAGCGTGATGCATACCTTCGACGGGTATGCCTACGCGGTGGGCTTTCTGCTGGTGAGGAAGGCACAATCGGACCCGCTGATTTCCAGGCTGTTCGTCCAGAAGCGGGACGCGATGCGCTTGGCGCTGGCAGGCTGGGGGGTGGTTTCAGCGCTGACGCTCGCCATGGTGTACACCCAGCTTTGGAAGGACGGCAAGTCCGCGCATCCCGACTTTCTTTCCGCCGTCGCGCCCAAGGAGGAGGTGGCCATGCTCGCGTGGATGAAGGCGAATTTGCCGCACGACCGGCTGGTGCTGGCTCCCGAAGCCATGGCGCCCTGGGTGGCGGCCATCCCCATGCCCAGCGTAGGCAGTCACGACCTGTTCAGTGTGACGTATCAGGCGCAACGGGACCTGGCGAGCCACTTCTATCAGGGACAACCGGAGCGCAGCCAGCTGATCGACGAATTCGGAGTCAGCTATGTGGTTGCGCCCGTGGATGCGCCTATCGTTTTAGCAGGCAGCAAACTCTTGCACCAGGAGGCATCCTTGCGGCTGTATGAGGTTCCCGGCGAGCGGATGAAACCCTATCCAGGGATCGCGCATCTGGCCGGTATACCGCCGCCGAACGGATTCCGCCAGTGGATGTTCCGGATGCTGGGGATGTTCCGCCGATCCGCGGCTTAGTCCAGCGGCTGGAGACGGGGAGGCTTTGCCCTGCGGGAGGGATTCAGAAGGGCCACCTTGGCGGTCAGGCGGGTGCGGCAGGTTTCACAGCGGCCCAAATGTTCACGGACCTCGATGACCTCGGGAACCGCAAGACCCTTACCGACGGCATACAGCGAAAGTTGGTCATCGGCGATGTGCTGATTGGTTGGGCCAGAGAGGCGCACCAAATCCTGTATGCGGATGCCGACGTGGAAGGCGCCGGAAACTGCGCGACAGTAGCGCACCTCGCCGAAGATCACATTGCCGTGCAACTTCACTTTCACGTGCTCGCCCCGATCAATGCGCTTTGGAAGACCGATCCGAAGCCCCGATCGCGAGACGTCCAGGATGGTTCCGTAAATCGGCTCAGCAGGGGCCGATAGGAGTTCGAGTTCGGCCGGATCTTGAGCGGGGTAACGCGCTTCGGTGCGGCGGTCGGCGTCCTGTTCAGACGGTAAAAGAGACTGCGCTAGAGCAGCCATGCGAGGATTGAATTGGTTCGGCAAGGATAACTGCTTTCCTGGATTGAAAGACCCATATTAACCAAGAAGGTTACCACACTATTTCTTCTAAGTACGTTTCTTAACCGCGTACTAAGGTAATAACCCGAGAAGGAACAGAAACTTCCCGACTAACTGCTGGAATCGCCCGTCAGCCAGTCTTCGGCGCGTTTCTCAAGGGCGATGCGAACCAGCTGGCTGCGGGAGCGGACGCCAGTTTTGTCGAACAATTGTTGCATCACGGCTTTGATAGAGCCTTCTGAAATTTGCAATTGAGCGGCGATTTCTTTGTTGGTCAGCCCTTCGAAAACGCCTTGCAGAACGAAGCGTTCCCGGGAGGTGAGCACCTGGGAGCTGCGCTGCTCTTCGGATTTGCCGGTAGCGCCGGCGATCAACGAGCGCATGGCGCGAGGATCGAGCCACGGCTCTCCCGCCACCATGCGGTGGATGGCTTCCACCAATTGGGCGGGGGAGCTGTGTTTCAGGAAAATGCCCTCCGATCCGCTTTCCAGCATGCGGACCGTTGCAGCGTCGCTCATTCCCGCAGTGACCATCAGGACGCGGCCCTTAAACCCATGCTTGCGGATTTCATCCAGAGCAACGGAGCCCTGTTCTTCGCCGAGATCGTAATCCAGAAGAACGATGTCGGGTTGCTCACTCGCGATGATGGACAGCGCTTCGGCGACGGTGGCGCAGGAGCCCACCATGCGGAAGCCGGGCTCAGTCTGCAACAACCGGCTGAGGCTGTCCCGGAACAGGCTGTGATCGTCGATCAGAAGAATCCGGATTTCCTGCACCATAGGTCTCTTTAAGATTACCGGCTAGAACGGGCGAAAGTTCGACGACGAAAGTTGAGCCACCGCGATCGCCACTCCGGAGCGGCTCGGGCTCATAGCGCAGGTCGCCTCGGAACGAGCGCATCAAGGCGCGTGAGAGATAGACGCCCAACCCGGTAGATTGCGCTCCGGGCTGAAACGGGCGGAAGAGACGTTCGGGATACTCGACGCCACCGCCGGTGTCCTGAACGCGAACAGCGATGCGCTGGCCTTCGGCGCGGGCGACGACCTTGAGCTGGCGGGCCGGCCTGTCCAGCATGGCTCGCTGGCTGTTTTTGGTGAGGTTGAGGAACACTTGCATCAAGCTTTGCCGATCGGCCCAGACCGCGGGGAGGCCGGGTTCGATGTCCCAGGACATTTCGATTCCCTCTTCGCGCAGGGCCGGCTCGACGATGATGCGCAGTTCTTCGAGCAGCGCCGGCAGGTCCACGCGAACGGCGGGATAAGGGGTTTGCCGAAGTTCCAAGGTGGCGATTTTTTCGAGCGTTTCAATCAGCGTGCCGAGCGCTTCAAAATCCTTGTTGTGCGCGAGCAAGTTGTTGCGCGCCAGATTCTCATGGACCACGGCAATAGCGCCACAGACGTTGCGCACTTCGTGGGACACCGCGCCCACCAGAATACGCGAAGCAGCCAGGAGCTGGTGGAGGCTATATTCTTCGCGATTGCGCAGATCTTCGGAGGTGTCCACCACCATCGCCGCGAGCCGCGACCCCATGCTGGTGCGATAAGTGGAGAACCAGATATCGGACAGGAAAGCTTCTCCGTCCTGGCGCTGTCCGCGGCACTGCATAACGGTGCGGAACGACGGTCCGTTCGGCGCGGGCGAGGGGACGTTGACGAGCGAAGGAAGATATTGGCGTATGGACCTTCCCGGAAGTGAGCCGGACGGTACCGCGAACAAGCGATGTGCGGCGTCATTGGCCTGTAACACGGTGCCGCAAGAATCGGCCGTAAAGATGGCCACGGGGCTACTGTCGACCAGCACTTTCAACTGTTCCTCAGCGGCGCGGCGGGCTTCGCTTTCGGATTCTATTTGCTTCAAATGGGTGAGGGCGGCCGTACGGCTGCGAACCACTTCGTAAACGAAGAGTCCCATACCCAGGAACGCCGCGAAGATCAAAATATCGCGCGGGATGCCGGCGCTGGGGCGAAAGTCGAAGGAATCGAAAACCTCGGCAAGGAAGGTGCAAAGCGCGGCAACCATCGCGATCTGCCAGCGTTTCAAGATGCTGCCCACCATGAGCATCGGAAACAGGTAGAGGAAGCCGAGCGTTACATCCTTGTCGGCGCGCCAGTCGGCTACGGCGATGCCCGCGATGAGCAGTCCCGCTTTGAGCAGGACAGACTTGGTGCCACCGCGAAGAAAGAATGAAAGCATGGGGATGCGCGCCGGCTCAGTCATATTCTAGCCACGGAATCGTTACTTTTCGCAATACTTACGTGGCCTGATAGCAGAAAGACCACAGGCCCTGGCCGAAAGATAGGGGTACGGCATAACCGAACGATACTGGACTCGGGTTATCCGACACCGCTACCTTTAGTGTAGATCTAGATCCGCCGCCACTCCGGGGCCGGCTGGCCTAGCTGAAACCGCGTACTCCGGTTGCGCGATTTCCGAATCGAATTCGTTGGATGAACCAAAAAAGACTGGGATGGGTGCTGCTGATGGCTACGCTTGGGTGGAACGTATTCGCGCAGCCGCAGAGCGTGGCGCCTCAAGCCTTGAGCTGGGAGCAGATCCGTGACCGTTTTCAAGCCAACAATCCGACGTTGCGAGCGGCGCAAATCGGCATTGACGAATCGCGATCGCAGGAGATCACAGCGTATCTGCGCCCCAATCCGGACCTGACCGCGGCGATTGACCAGATTAATCCGTTCTCCACCCAGACTCCGCCGAGCGGCGGCTCGCCGGCTTACGCCCCTTTCGCCTATGCCTTCCCGGCCAGCTCGATCAGCTACTTGCACGAACGGCAGCACAAGCGCGAGTTGCGGAGGGAGAGCGCGCAGAAGGAGACCGAGATCACCGTGGCGCAGTACTCCGACCAGGAGCGAAATTTGCTATTCAATTTGCGCACCGCATTCGTGCAGACGCTCCAGCAGAAGGCGCTTCTGAATTTGACCCGGGAGAATCTGGCGTATTACAACCATTTGCTCCAATTGAGCAACGACCGGTTGAAGGCCGGAGACATCGCGAAAGTGGATTACCAGCGCCTGGAACTGCAGCGCGTGCAGTACGAGACCGACGTTCAGACCGCCATGGTGAATTTGCGAACAGCCAAGATCCAGTTGTTGATGCTGCTGAACGACCGGACGCCGGTGGAACAGTTCGACGTCGCGGGCGTGTTCGATTTTATGGATCAGATTCGCCCACTGGAAGAATTGAGGCGCTTGGCGGTGGACAACCGGCCGGATCTGAAAGCCGCGATGGAGGCCGTGGACAAGGCGCAGACCGATCACCGGCTGGCGATCGCCAACGGATCCACCGATCCGACGTTCGGCGCGGATTTCGCTCGCAATCCGCCGATTCCGGTGTACTTTGGCGTGAGCGTCAGTATCCCGCTGCGGATCTTCGACCGGAATCAGGGCGAGAAGCTGAGAACGCAACAGGACATCACGCGCAATGAACGGCTGCGCGACGCGGCGACAGCCCAAGTGTTCAGCGATGTGGATTCGGCTTACGCCACGCTGGAGAGCAACCTGACGCTATTGCGGCCGTATAAAGACACCTATTTGAAAGAAGCCGTGGAGGTGCGTGACACGGTCTCGTTTGCTTACACGCGAGGCGGGGCGTCGCTGCTGGATTTTCTACAGGCGCAACAGGACTATCGGAGCACACAACTGAATTACTTGAACCTGGTGGGTTCGTACCTGACCGCTACCGCGCAATTGAATTTAGCGGTGGGACAGGAGGTCACTCGATGAAGAGGCCCGAAGCCATGAAGAGTTTAACCATCGTCGCCCTCGTTGCCGCGGCAGGTTTGGGGGCAAGTCTGATTCTGGCGGGTTGCGGCCAGAAGGTGGAAGCCAATCCGAAGCTGGGTGAGCCGCCGTCGGCCGATGTAATCCATGAATCGGACGGCAGCCTGCTCCAAGTGGATCGTCCCAATCAGTTTCCGATTGTGACCGCGGGCGAGCATGACGCCGCGCCGGAGCTGAAGACCACAGGCACGGTGAGCGCCGATGTGTCGCGAAATATTCCCGTCATTTCGCTGGCGTCCGGACGGATTGTAGAGATCGACGCAAGACTCGGCGACGCGGTGACCAAGGGCCAGTTGCTGCTCAAGGTGCAAAGCCAGGACATCGCGCAAGCCTTTTCCGATTACCGGCAGGCGGTGGCGGATGAAACGCTGGCCAAGGCGCAACTGGAAAGGGCCAAAATACTCCTGGAAAAGGGCGCCATCGCGCAAAAAGACGAAGAAGTGGCCGAGGACGCCGACATCAAGGCCAAGGTGACAGTGGAGACCGCGACCGAGCATTTGAAGGTGCTGGGCGCCGACGTGGATCATCCGAGTTCGATTGTCGAGATCCACGCCCCCGTATCGGGCGTGATCACCGATCAACAGGTCACTGCATCGGCGGGTGTAAAGACGCTGGACAATTCTCCGAATCTGTTCACCATCTCGGATCTGTCGCACGTGTGGATCATTTGCGACGTGTACGAGAACGACATGTCGTTCGTGCGCCTGGGTGAGTACGCGGACATTCATTTGGCGGCGTATCCCAGCCTGGTTCTCAAAGGACGCATCGACAATATTTCTCCCACGCTGGACCCGAGCATTCGGACCGAGAAAGTGCGCCTGGAAGTGAATAATTCAGGACGGTTGCGTTTCGGAATGTTTGTGACCGCGACGTTCCATGGATCGCAAAAGCAATTGCGCGCCACCGTGCCCGCGACGGCAATTTTGCACCTGCATGATCGCGACTGGGTATACGCACCGGCGGGGAACAATCAATTTCGACGCATTGAGGTGGAGGGTGGCAACATGTTGCCAGGCGGTCTGCAGGAGATCAACTCGGGAATCCAGCCCGGCCAGCAGGTGGTATCGAACGCGCTGGTTCTCCAGTCCACGGTTGAACAATAGAGAGCCGAGCAATAGAGAGCCGAGCAGTAGATGATTCGCAAAGTAGTCGATTTCGCGCTGAACAACCGCTTTGTGGTGCTGGCCATTGCGCTGTTGCTGCTCGCGTGGGGCGCGATCTCGTTCCACAACCTTCCGGTGGAAGCCTATCCCGATGTAGCGAATAACTACGTCGACGTCATCACGCAATGGCCGGGAATTTCGGCCGAGCAGATCGAACAGCAGGTAACCATTCCGCTCGAAATCGCGATGAACGGGATTCCGGACGTAGTGCATCTTCGCTCGTTCTCGCTGTTTGGTTTGTCGGACGTGAAGCTGATCTTCGAGGATGGATCGGAGAACGCCTGGAACCGCGAGAGAGTGCTGGAACGGCTGGCTCAGGTCACCTTGCCGGCGGGGGTGACACCGCAGATGGGGACCGATTGGAGTCCCGTCGGCCAGATCTACTTCTTCACGCTGCAGAGCAGGAATCCGAAGTATGACGTGATGGAACTGAAGTCGCTCGAAGACTGGGTGGTGGAGAAGAACTTCAAGTCCGTGCCGAATGTCGTGGACGTAGCCAGCTTCGGGGGCCCCACGCGCGAGTATCAGGTGCGCATCGATCCCGACAAGCTGATCGCATACGGGCTCAGCATCAGCCAGGTGGAACAGCAACTGACGAACAACAATGCCAACGCCGGAGGAAGTTTCATCGAGGCGGGCCTGCAGCAGGTGGATGTGCGCGAAGTGGGCATGGTGACCAATGTGCGTGACATTGCCGACACGGTGATCAAGACGCAGAATGGAACCCCCATACACGTCAGCGATATTGCAACCGTGGCGCAGGGCCCCAAGATCCGGCTGGGGCAATTTGGCCGCGCGATTCGCCGCGAGGACGGCAAGATTATCGACAACGAAGACGTGGTTTCCGGAATCGTGCTGCTACGGAAAGGCGCGGATTCCGACGACGTGCTCAAAGGAATTCACGCCAAGGTGGACGAGCTCAATAACTTCATTCTGCCTTCGGGTGTGAAGATCGTTCCATTTATCGATCGCAGCGAGCTGGTGGAGTTCACCACCCATACCGTGCTGCACAATCTGACCGAGGGCATCATCCTGGTCGTCATTATCCTGTTCCTTTTTCTTGGCAACGCACGAGCGGCGCTCATTGTGGCGGTAACAATTCCGTTTTCGCTGCTGTTTGCATCCATCTGCCTCAGCTTGCGGCATATTCCAGCCAATCTTCTGTCGTTGGGCGCGCTCGATTTCGGCATGGTGGTGGACGGCGCGGTGGTGATGATCGAGAACATCGTGCGGCATTTGCACACCCAGCAGTCTGGAAATGGCGAGCGGATGTCGGTTGCGGATCAGATTCGTACCGCCGCCCATGAAGTCCAGCGGCCCGTGTTCTACGCCATCACGATCATCATTACGGCTTACATCCCGATCTTCACGTTGCAGCGCGTGGAAGGCCGTCTGTTTAAGCCGATGGCTTGGACGGTGGCATTCGCGCTGTTAGGCGCGCTGCTGTTCTCGATTGTGGTATCGCCCGTGCTGGCCAGCTTCTTTTTCCGGCGTGGAGCCAAGGAGTGGCGCAATCCGGCGATGCGGCTCCTCACGGTACTGTATCGCAAGGCGGTCCGCTGGGCCATTGACGAGCGCTGGGCAGTGATATCGGTAGCCGGGTTGGCGCTGGGCGCGACCGCGTATCTGGCGCTGAGCGGGATCATCGGCTCGGAATTTCTTCCCCATCTGGACGAGGGCGCGCTGTGGGTGCGCGGAACCTTCGCGCCAAGCACGGGCCAGACCGAGGGCGTGCGGGTGGCCAATCAGGCGCGTGTCGTTCTGGCTTCGTTCCCGGAAACAACCATTGTGACCAGTCAGGTGGGACGCCCGGACGATGGCACCGACACCACGGGATTCTTCAATACCGAATACTGTGTCGACCTGAAGCCCAAGGAGCAATGGCGTCCTGTGTTTCACCAAAACAAGGATGCCCTCATCGCCGCGATGAATGAGCAACTGGAGAAGATTCCCGGTGCGATCTGGAATTTTTCACAGCCTATCGCGGACAACATGGAAGAGGCAGTCAGCGGCGTGAAGGGTGAGCTGGCTACCAAGATCTATGGGGACGATTTGCGGACGTTGGAAGATAAAGCGGACCAGGTGGTCAAGGTGATGCGGACTGTTTCGGGCGTCGAGGATTTAGGAGTGTTTCGGCTACTGGGCCAACCGAACTTGAACGTGCAAGTAGACCGGCAGCAGGCGGCGCGGTATCAAATCAACATCGCCGATGTCCAGGACGCCATTCAGACCGCCGTGGGCGGCAACGCATTGACACAGGTGCTGCAAGGCGAACAGCGCTACGATCTTGTGGCGCGCTATCAGGCGCCCTATCGGGATACGCGCGAAGCGATCGCGAATATCCGGTTGCTTTCACCCTCGGGCGAGCGGGTTTCACTCGCGCAATTGTGCAAGATCGAGATGAAGGACGGTGGGTCCGAAATTTATCGCGAAGGCAACGAGCGGTACGTCGCGGTGAAGTACAGCGTGCGCGGGCGCGACCTGGGCAGCACGGTGGAAGAAGCGATCGAAAAGGTGAACAAACAGGTCCAATTGCCACGCGGCTATCACATCAATTGGGAAGGCGAATACGAGAGTGAGAAACGCGCAGCGGCCCGGCTGTCCATCATCGTGCCGCTGACGATCCTGATTATTTTCGTCATCCTGTACACCATGTTTCAATCCATGAAATGGGCCTCGCTCATCATCGTAAACGTGATGATGACGCCGCTGGGAGGAATGCTGGCGCTTTTGCTGACACACACGCATTTCAGCGTATCGTCGGGCATCGGATTTTTGGCGCTCTTCGGTGTTTCGGTGCAAACCGGCGTGATCATGCTGGAGTACATCAATCAAAGACGCGCGCGCGGGCATTCCATTGAAGAAGCGGCGGTGGAGGGAGCAGTTCTGCGGCTACGGCCGATTATGGTCACCAGCATGGTGGCGACGCTGGGCCTGTTGCCAGCGGCGCTATCGCACGCCATCGGGTCCGATTCGCAGCGGCCGTTTGCAATCGTGATCGTGGGCGGTTTGATCTCGGGATTGTTGCTCAGTATCTTCCTGCTTCCGACGCTCTACGCGTGGGTGGCGCGCGAAGGCGATGTTCTGCCGGTGCCGGAGACTCATTTAGAAGAGTCTCATTGATTGAGAGCAAAAGCAAAATGACGTCCCTGGCGCCGCCTCTCGATGTCTATCCGCCCAACCGGTCCTAACGCAAGACCCATGATATGCTCTCCAATAACGATCGGAAGGGACGGGATTGCGAGATTTGTGGAGACGTTTATGGAGAATACTGCCTGCCTTACTTGCGTTCTGTTTGCTGGCTATTCAGATTGCCATCCCATGGACTGTGCCGCACTTCGTAACCCAGGATGGTCCCTCTCATCTTTACACCGCGCTAGTGGCGAAGAGTGTGCTGTTCCGCGCGCAGCCGTACGCCTCGCTCTACCGGTTTAATCCACATCTCGTCCCCAGTTGGGCCAGCACAATTCTGCTGGCCTTGAGCGCGTCCATCGCAGGCGCCGGCCATGCGGAGCAAGTGATGACGGGCCTACTTCTCTGCCTGGGATTCTTCAGCTTTTCGTACGCGATTCGCTCTCTCTCGCCAACGGCCTTGCGATGGACGCCGCTCTCCAACGTTCTTCTCGAAAACTGGTTTCTATGGATGGGCTTTTACAACTTCTATTTGGGAATGGTGCTGGTGCCGTTCGCCATTGGATTCTATGTGCGGCGCAACGGGAAACTGACAACACGCGCGGCAATTGGGCTCGCATGCGGGTTGGCGTTCTTTTTCTTCGTACATCTTCTTGCGGCCGTGGTCTCCCTCCTGGTGCTGGGCATTATCGCGTTCTGGTTGCACATTGTGCGACCGGCGCTATGGACAAAACCGGCCGCTTGGCGGGACAGCGCGCGCCAGATTGGAATCTTATTGGGAGCCATGACGCCGGTGATTGTGTTGGGCATGATTTACGCCCACCAGGCGGCCAGCGGCATCGCTTTTCATCCAGAGATCCTGAGGTCCTGGGTCGAATTCCCGATGCATGTGTTCGCTACCGCAAATGGGTTGGCGGGCGGCCAGTGGTATCTTTGGCCCGCTGTCTTAGCGTTGCTGATCATCGCGGTTTTGGGATTGCGGCGGTCCGAATGGCACACGGCAAAGGGTGGACTCGGGGTCGCGGCGGTGGCGCTATTCCTGGCCTACTTGCTGGTACCGGACAGCGGCTTGGGCGGAAATGCAGTCAAAATTCGATTTGCATGGGTTGTATTCCTGATGGGCGGATTGCTGGTGTCGTCGGCCGCGCGCTTGCAGCCTTTGAGAACACCTATGGCTATCTTCTTGTCAACCTGCTTGGCATTCAACCTGGCCTCCACCGCTCAGAGCCTCGTCGATTACAGCAACGCAGTGGACGATTACCTATCGGCCTTAACCGGAATACGACACGGCTCTACCATAGTCCGTTTGCGCTATCCCACGCCCGATCTTGGCCAGCGCTACGGATTCCGGGACATTGGACGCGATCCGCTATTCCACCTGGATGCCTACGCGGCATCTCGACTGGGGTGCATCGACTTGACCGATTATCAAGCGCCGACGACGGATTTTCCTGTGATCTTCAATTCCAGGCTCGACCATGAGAAACAATTCAAATTGTTGGCATTCGAAAATCCAGGCGAAGATGAAGGCACCGTACTGAATTCGTTGCGCCAGGATCTTCCGGTACCGATTGATTACGCGATCGTGGTGGCGGATGCCTCTTCAGCAGCGGTTCCTGTCGCTAAGGTCATTACAAGTCTTAGTTCGGGCATGCAATTGATCGCACAGTCTCCCGCGCCCCCATTTGTGCGGGTTTATCAACGCACGGCCGCGCGCTGAACCCCGAGGAGTGGTGGGTGATGCAAGGCACGCAGATTCTCGCACTGGGTGAGAATGCGAGCTTCCGCTTGGCGACAACCCGTTGATTCGCATAAACTCGGTGCTTCAATCGCGCAATGGCTTGCGAATTGCACCAATTTGACTAGTGCGGATGAAAACTGTTCAAGTGGCCATCCAGGATCCCGAGTACGCGGATCCAATGCGTAATTTGCTGTCACAGGATGTCCGCATTCATCTGGTGGCGACGCCGGATGTAACTTTGAGTGGCGTCATCATAGTGGACGCGGCCAATTTGCTGAAGCTTCCGCTCCTCGCCAAGGAGCAGGAACGCCTGATTGTGATTGTCCACAAAGAGCGCGACGACCTTTCCGCCCTCTGGGACGCGGGAGTGCGCCACGTGATCTTTCGCGGAGATTCTCCTCGTATGACCCGCGGAGTAGTTCTCGGTGTGGAGCTAAGCTTGAGGTGGAACGCCTCAGGATGATGTGGCATTTCACTCAGTGGTTCTAATCTGCCGGCTTTGCGGGAAGACGTCGATACACAAAAACCGAATAAAAAACTGCTAACAGCATCCCGGGAATCCACCACGCCAGACCGACGTACAACCCATACGGCGGCGCCGATGCGTTGAAAATGGTCAATCCTGCATCCGCAGAGACGTTGGAAGGCAGGACGTAAGGGAAGATCCCAAATGCCGCGCTGGTGAGCATACCCATTAGGAAGAGGCAGGAACAGAGGAACGCTGCCATATCCCGGCGATGGGCGCCGTACAACTGCATGCCACCCAGCCCCGACAATGCGACCAAGGGAAATACGTAGCCCCAGGGATGCGAGGAGAACTGCGTCGCAAGATGCGGCTGCAAGCGGAAGCTCACCAACGTGATCAACGCGGTGAATGCCAACACCGCCCACCAAACCTTCGAGGCGAGTGCCCGCGCTCGCTGTTGCAAATCGCCCGCGGTTCTTAACGCCACCCAGTAACAGCCATGAACGGTGAGGGCCAGAAACGACGCCGCGCCAATCAGCAGCGTGTACCAATCCACGATACCGGCGTTTTTGCCGGGCTGGAAGTTCGTCCACAACGGAAGGAAGAAGAATCCCTCAGAATCCAGCGGAACTCCCCGAACAACATTGCCGAGGGCCGCGCCAAACAGCAGAGCGAGCAGCGCGCTGGATCCGCCGAAGACCAAATCCCAGAATGGCCGCCAGATTGGACTTTCGATGTGGCTGCGCAGCTCGATAGAGATGCCGCGCAGGATCAGCAGCCAAAGCACCATCATCAGCGCGAGGTAGAAGCCACTAAAAGCCGCGGAGTAGAGAGCCGGAAAAGCGAAGTACAACGTGCCCCCGCCCGCTAGCAACCAGACCTCATTGCCATCCCAAACCGGACCAATGGAACGTAGAACCTGCCTCCGCTCCCCGTCGGTGTGGGCAACAAACAGGTGAACGATTCCAGCGCCCAGGTCGAAGCCATCCAGCACCACGTATCCGGCGATCATGATGGCCACCAGGCAAAACCAAACCGTCGCGATCATCGGAGAGCCTCGGGTAGAGGTCCCGCCTCCGGGATGGAAGCTGGTTCGGGATGTGGGCCCTCCTCTATTTCGCGAAGCACGAGAAACAGGAACAGGATTCCCAGAAGCAGGTATAGCCCCATGAAGCCCATGAGCGTGAATAGCCCGTTGGCTGCTGAGACGCGTGGGGAAACGCCATCGGCGGTGCGCATCAGTCCATAGATGAGCCACGGCTGGCGGCCCAATTCCGCGGTCATCCATCCGGTTGTAGTGGCGACATAGGGAAACGGCAGAGCCAGCATCAAAGCCCACAACAGCGGCCTGTTTCCATACAGGCGGCCGCGCCACAGCCACCACACGCACAACAGCATCAGCACAAGCAGCATTGTTCCGATGCCCACCATGATGTGATAGCTGTAATAGAGCAACGGAATGTTGTCGGGCCATAGCTCGCGCGGAAAATCCTTGAGGCCTTTCACTTCGGCGCTCCAACGGCGATAGGTGAGGAAGCTGAGGGCCTTCGGCACCACCAGCGGATTGTCCAGTTCCATCTTGTCCGTGTCCGGCTGGCCCAGAATGACAATCGGCGCCCCGGCACTGGTGTCAAATAGGCCCTCCATCGCGGCGAGAGTCACAGGTTGATGTTCCGCCACCATGCGTCCCTGACCATCACCGGTCGGGAACAACATGGCCACCATCGCGATGGCGCCAGCCACCACGCCGGTTCGCAAGAAGATCGGTGCGTGCTCGCTAAACTTGCCCAACAGTTGGTAGTACGCTCCGATAGATGCCATGACAAAGCTGGCCGTGACGACGGCAGCGATCATGTTGTGGAGATACTGCCAAAGAATCCATGGGTTCAGCACTAAGCCCCAGAAGCTTTCGAGCAGGATGGTGTGGTTAGGCCCCAGCTTGTAGCCGGTAGGATGCTGCATCCAGGCGTCGGTGGCGATGATAAAGAATCCGGAGAGCCAGGAACCGAGAAACACCAGGAACGCCGTCACCCAGTGCATCTTGGGGCTGAGGTGTTTCTCGCCAAACACAAACAAGCCGAGAAATGTCGATTCCAGAAAGAACGAGAACACGCCTTCCATCGCTAGAGTCTGTCCGATCACTCCGCCTGCGTCCTTGGAGAATCGCGCCCAGTTAGTTCCAAACTGGAACTCCATGGGGATTCCGGTGACCACGCCAACGGCGAAATTGATGGCGAAGATTTTCACCCAGAAGCGCGCGGCTTCGTTGTAACTGGGATTACCAGTTCGAAGGGCGGCTGTCTTCAAGATGACAATGAGAAGCGCCAACCCCATGGTGAGTTGGGGAAACAGGTAGTGGAACGTTATGGTGAAGGCGAAATGCAAGCGGTGGACCGCCAGGGCAGAATCCATAGGCATTCCTTAAGCAGGTAGGATGCCAGTTGAAGTGGCTCTTTCGGGCTAATTGTCGCCTTCCATAGCCCCAATGGCAGTATCATTCTAATCGGCTCAAAGGCGTACCAGGTTTGAGGGAGGACAAAAATGAGTGAGACCACCCGACGAGGGTTCATGAAGGAAGCAGTTGCGTTGGCTCCGCTCGCCTTCGCTCCGGGCGCCAGAGGCCAGTCAAGCACGACGGCGGAACGCTTCGATTTTGTGGTGGCGGGCGCGGGACATAACAGCCTGGTCTGCTCGGCCTATCTGGCGAAAGCAGGCTACAAGGTGTTGGTGCTGGAAGGCCGGCCCACTATCGGCGGTGGTTGCAAGACAGAGGAAGTGTGCCTGCCGGGATTCAAGGAAGACCTGTGCTCCAGCGTCCACTCCGGTTTCCAGACCAATCCGGCATTGAAGGAATTAAGTCTCAGCGACTACGGTCTGGAGTATATCGATCCCGAACTCGTCATGCACATTCCGTTTTTGGACGGGGCGTCCATCACGGTGTGGCGCGATCTGGATCGTACTTGTGAGACGATCGCGAAGATTTCGACGAAGGACGCCCAAACGTTCCGCAAACTGGTTCCCGAATTCAAAGCTGCCTCTGAAAGCGGGCCGGCGGGTCGAGGATCGGGACGCCGCGCCAAATTCTGGCAACAGCTCAATGCCATGTCGGGCTACGACGCTACCGGCGTGCTCTTTGAAAGCGACCACCTGCGGGCGGCCTGTCTGGCGTGCGGCCACTTCGGCGGAGTGGCGGGCGGCGATGTGGGAACGGGCGGTCAGGCCTTCTCGCTCATGACCCAGGTGCTCAATGGACGCCCGATCCCCAAGGGCGGGTCCGGCATGTTGAGCGTGGCGCTAGGGCGGTTCATTGAAGCGCACCATGGCGTGATCCTCACGAACAAGCCGGTGGTGCGACTGATCATCGAGAATGGCAAATGCCTGGGCGTGGAATGCGCCGACGGCGGCAAATACCAGGCTGACAAAGCAGTGGTGTCCACCATCCACCTGAAACATATCGTGAACATGGCTCCCCGCGAGCTGTGGGGCGACGAGTTCAACACCATGGTGGATGCATTCCAACCGGAACACGCCATGATTCAATTTCATTACGCCACCACGGAGGCGCCACAGTATCCGTTAGCGGGCGGCGGCACCCTATCAAGCACGGAGGCGGTTTTAATGGATCGTCCCGAGAGTGTTCTGCTTCTCAATTCGTACAACGCGCGGGGCGAGGCGTGGGTGGAAGACACTCCGCTTCAAATCGTGAGTCCTTCGGTGGGGGATCCCACGCGAGCCCCAGCCGGCCACCACACCGTCAAGATCGAAGGCACCATGGCTTACGACCTTAAGGATGGTGGTCCCAAGCATTGGGACGAAATCAAGGAGCGGGTGGCCGAGGCGTGCTTCAACCGGCTTCGCCGTGTGGCGCCCAATCTGACGCCCGATAAAGTGCTCGCCAAGTTCCTGGAAAGCCCGCTGGACATCGAACGCATGAATCCCGCGATGTGGCGCGGAAGCGTGCACGCTGGCGACCGTCGCCTGCCGCAAATGGCGCCCTACAAGATGCCGATCCCCGGTCTCTACCAAACCGGTGCTTGCACACCGCCGGGCGGTTCGATCACGGGCGTGCCAGGGCGAAATGCAGCGGCCGCTATATTCAAGGATTTGGGCTCGAGCATCGAAGAGGTGGGGAGCCAGAAGTCGTGACGAGGAAGCTAAGCGTTGTCGCGTCGCTGCTGTTACTAACGTTCTCCGCCAAGGCGCAGCAGGTAGCCGCCAAACAAGAGGTGCCCGACAACCTTTCTGAGCACGCGGCACCGGCGCAGCCCCTTCCCTACAGCCATAAGACTCACTTGGCGCTGGGTCTGCAGTGCCAGCAATGCCACACTAATCCCGATCAAGGCGTCCAGATGGCGTTTCCGGCCACCTCCACGTGCATGATGTGCCACCAGACGATCGCGAAGAATCGGCCAGCAATCGTGAAGCTGGCCGAATTTGCCAAGTCTTCCCAACCGATTCCGTGGGTGCGCGTTTATCAACTGACGCCGGGAGTGACCTGGACGCATCGTAAGCACTTGCAGGCTGGCGTACAATGCGTCATGTGCCATGGCAACGTGGCTCAACTGGATGCCATGGCCCAGACCACCAGTATTTTAGCTATGGCGAGCTGCATCAGCTGCCATCAGTCGCACCGTGCGAATACGACCTGCGCCACGTGTCATGCGTGGCCGGCGCAATCTTGAGAGTACAAATTTACGCCACGGCGCGCTGCTCGCGGTCGTAGCGCGCAAACAAGGCATCCTGGACCGGAAATTCGGCGCGGAAATCGCCTAGCTCTTCAGGGAACTGCTCGATGAGTTGCGCGGGTGCAAGCCGGCGATCGTCGCCAAGTATTTGCGCCAACTGCAGCGCGTTGACAACCGACTTCCCGCCTGCATCATTATTGGCGAACACGAATGTGGTGGCCGCGTGTTCCTGGATCTGTTCCACGCGCTGCTTCCATTCCTGAAGCTCTTTCGGCGAGTAGAGGTAGTCGTGCGCCGCCGTCGCCCTGGCCGGCCGGCCAAACTCACGCTCCCAATGCTGCGGATTGCGACCATGCAGCCTTACATATCCGATGCGTGAGGTGAGCAGAGATGCGGGCGGCATGCCTTTGGTGTACGGCGCCTGATCGATGTTCGCGAATCCGATGCGGTAGTCGATCAGCGTGCCGAGCGCTTCCTCATGCAACCAACTCGCATGCCGCATCTCCGCCACCAGCGGGAACTCGTGGAACGCTCGCCGCAGTGCGATCACGAATGCACGGTTCTCTTCGGTGTAGCGAAAGCTCCACGGAAACTGCATCAGCAGACAACCGAGTTTGCGGGCACGATGAAACGGCCACAGTCCTTCTTTGAAGTTCGCCACTTCCACGGGGCCAAGGGAACGTTCATGCGTGAACCGGCGGCCTAACTTCACGGTGAAGAGAAACTTGGGATTGTGCGCGACCTTCTTCACCCAGAGGCTTGCCAGCTCCGGCTGGATGGATTGATAGAAACTGGTATTGATTTCAACGGCATCGAAATACGTGGACAGATCTTCCAGTGCATGAAAGCCGCGGGGCTTCAGCCTGGGATAAACAACGCCGTTCCAGTGTGGATAAGACCAACCGGAGGGGCCGCAATTGAGTGTTCGGGGGAGGGACATGGCACTCTGATTCTCCTTTTCTTCGCTTCCGATTATAGGCGAATACAAGGCGAAGATCAAGAGGCATCTTGCGTGCGGATTTACAGTTATGCTTACGAAGGTCAGAGATGGCTCGAAAGGGCTGGTTGGAAACGTGGAGAAATTCTGGTGCGCCCGGTAACTTTGCAACACGCGGAAGCGTTATCTATTCAAATCCCCGTTACGACGGCGGACGCTTCACCCTATCACCCCAAGAGCGTCCGCCATTCTCAGTCGCTCTGTGTCTTTACTCCCCGGAAATTCCTTCGAATAATGGAGTACTGAGATAGCGTTCACCGGAATCGGGCAATAGAACCACCAGCATCTTGCCCTTCATATCGGGTTCTTTGGCAACACGCACCGCAGCGGCCACCGCAGCTCCGCTCGATATTCCGGACAGAATCCCTTCCTCCCTAGCCAGACGGCGCGCCATCTCCATCGACTCTTCGTTGGTTACCAGCTCGACGCGATCCACCACCGATAGATCCAAGTTTCCGGGTATGAACCCGGCGCCAATGCCCTGAATTTTATGCGGTCCAGGATGTAGCGGCAGGCCTTTGAGGGCCTGCATAATTACAGGGCTACCGGTAGGCTCCACGGCGATGGAGATTACCTTCTTGTTCTTTTGAACGGAAGTGATAAAGCGTGACGAGCCCGTAATAGTCCCTCCGGTTCCAACACCGCATACCAAAACATCGATCGCCCCCTCGGTGTCATTCCAAATCTCAGGGCCGGTGGTCCTAAAGTGGATGTCCGGATTGGCTGGGTTTTGGAACTGCTGGAGCAGCACATAGCGCTGGGGATCGGAAGCTACGGCCTCTTCCGCTTTTCCGATGGAACCCTGCATGCCTGCGGCGCCGTCCGTGAGGATCAACTGGGCGCCGAATGCGCGCAGCACCTTTTGACGCTCCACCGACATGGTCTCCGGCATCACCAGCGTGATGGGATACCCGCGCGCCGCCGCGACGAACGCTAGCGCGATTCCCGTGTTGCCGCTGGTGGGCTCAATCAATTCCTTGCCCGGTCCCAGCAGCCCTCGCTTCTCGGCATCCCAGATCATGGACGCGCCGATGCGGTCCTTTACCGAGTAGGCAGGGTTTCGTCCTTCGATCTTGGCCAATATCGTTGCGTTGGTTCCCTGCCCGATGCGATTCAACTTCACGAGCGGGGTGCGGCCGATGCTCAGCGAATTGTCCTGATAGAACATCAAATCTCCCAGTTTGGTACGTACTTGGACTGCTGGTCGCGCCAATTCCGGACTAGCTCGGCGAAAGTGGTTTGATCGATTACGTCGGAAACGGCTTGATCCACTCGGCGCCAGGTTTCGGCGAACGGATCGGCCGGGCTCTGTTTGCGCGCGGGCTTGCTGCTCTTAGCGCCTTCGACGTAACGCATCACTTCTCCTACCGTGATGGCATCCGGCGAGCGCGCCAGCAGGTAACCTCCTTCGGCGCCCCGCCGGGACTCGACGAAACCACCCTGTTTCAGGCCGGCCAGAATCAGCTCCAGAAACTTCTGCGGTATTCTTTGTCGTTTGGCGATGTCGGCGATTTTGATTGGTTCGCCGGCCTTCTGGAGCGACAGATCGAAGATCGCGTGCAAGGCATAATCGCCTTTGACGGAGATGTTCATGAGCGGAGTTATCAATCTCCCACGACCAACTAGAGATTGTAACTGGCAGTGTGGGCGCAGCGCTAGCTTGTAGAGTTGGCTAGCCGATCCATCCAGGGTTCGTAACCGTCCCGCACTCGGCGCAGACGGGCAGGCTACCCCATCACAAATCCCAGGGCAATGTTGCTCTTTATCCGTGCGCCGATATGTGGTTGATGAGTTACCCGCCTACTCTATGCCTATAGAAACGACACTGGCAAGTTCATACGATTACCGTCTAGTCGCCCTGTCAGTGTTTATTTCGATCCTGGCTTCCTACGCGGCCCTCGATCTGGGAGGACGTGTAACGGCCTCGCGGGGAGCGGTTCAACTCACTTGGCTGACGGGCGGCTCCTTAGCCATGGGAATGGGCATTTGGTCGATGCATTATATCGGAATGCTCGCTTACAGCCTTCCGGTCACCGTTCACTATCATTGGCCTACGGTCTTGTTGTCCCTGGTGGCTGCAATCCTCGCATCGGCGGTTGCGTTGTTTGTTGTGAGCCGAAACAAGATGGGGCCGATGAGCACTGGCATTGGCGGACTGCTTATGGGAAGCGGCATCGCGTCCATGCACTACGTCGGCATGGAAGCAATGCGGCTCCCCGCTATGTGCCGCTATACCGTCTGGATCGTGATTTTATCCGTAATCCTGGCAATTCTGATTTCGCTGGTCGCTCTGTGGCTGACATTCCATTTGCGGTCGCAGATCAAGTCCACGGGACAGCGGAAACTGGCGAGCGCGGTATTGATGGGCCTCGCGATCCCGGTTATGCACTATACCGCGATGGCCGCAGTCACTTTCAGCCCCCTGCCAGGGTCCGTAGATCTAAGTCATGCTGTGGAAATCACTTCGCTTGGAATCGTGGGTATCGGTGGCGTCACTTTCATGGTTCTTTTTCTCGCTATACTTACCTCCTTCTTCGATAGGCGGTTTACGGCGCAGTCCCTGGAACTGCGACAGGAGCGCGATCTGCTGCGTATCTTGCTCGACAACATTCCCGACTACATCTATTTCAAGGACGCCGACAACAAGTTCATCCGTATAAACAAGGCGCTGGCGCTGTGGTTTGGCATCCATGAACCGGAGGCAGCGCGTGGCCGAAGCCCGGGGGATTATTTCGCTCCTGAAACGGCAGAGCTGCTACGGGCGGACGATCGGAAGATCCTGCTGTCGGGCCAGCCGATCATCTCCCAAACAGTTCCGGTCACCCGTTCTGGTGTTACGCGCTGGATGGCCATGACGAAGGTGCCTGTCAGAGACGGCTCTTGCGCCCAGCCCATCATCGTTGGTATTTCGCGGGACATCACGGAGTGGAAGGAGACGATGGAGGAACTAAAAAGGAGCGAAGCCTCGTTCCGGCTCCTGTTCTCCGCGGTTCCTCACGCCGTCTTTGTGTGCGATGTTGAGACGCTGGAGATCCTGGAAGTGAATGACGCCGCCACCCAGACCTACGGCTATACGCCCGACGAGTTTCATAACATGCGCCTCAACGATATTTATCCCGCCAGCGATCGAGCGCTGCTGAAGCGCAGCCTGGAGGCGCTCGATGCAACGCATCTGTCGCGCGAAGCCAGGAATCACGTGACAAAAGATGGCCGGACCTTGGATGTGGAAATCACCGTTCACCGGCTTGAATTCCACGAGCGCAGGACGATCCTCATCATGGCGCTGGATGTCAGCGAACGGAAACGGCTGGAACTCGATCTACGACATGCGCAGAAGCTGGAAGCGGTGGGACAGTTGGCGGCCGGCATTGCCCATGAGATCAATACGCCCATTCAGTACGTCGGGGATAACCTGAGGTTTCTGTGTGACTCCTTCAAGGATCGGCAAGCTGTTTTCCAACAATACGAGCGCTTGCTCCTTGCGGCGCTGACCGGAGAGATCCCGCACGGCTTGACCGATCAGGTGAACGCTGCTAGAGACCGGGTGGATATGGAGTATTTGAGCCGCGAAATGCCGCGGGCACTGGAGCAATCACTGGACGGTGTCGAGCGCATTGCCACGATTGTGCGGGCCATGAAGGCCTTCGCCCATCCGGGGAGCGACGAGAAGAAACCCGCCGATCTGAATCAAGCGCTCTCCGATGCGTTGATTGTGGCTGGTAATGAGTTGAAGTACGTGGCCGATGTAGTGACGGACTTCGCCGAGTTGCCGCCCGTGTGGTGCAACCTTGGCGACCTAAACCAAGTCTTCCTGAATCTGCTGGTGAATGCCGCGCACGCGATTGGCGACGTGGTGAAAGAGAGTGGGGCCCGAGGCGAGATCCGCGTAAGAACACGATGCGAGCGCGGCGAGGCTATCGTCTCGATCAGCGACACCGGCTGCGGCATTCAGGCGATCGTGCAATCGCGAGTGTTCGAGCCGTTCTTTACAACCAAAGAGGTCGGAAAGGGCACTGGCCAGGGACTTGCGATTGCCCGCAACATCGTTGTGGAAAGACACGGGGGCAGAATTACTTTTGAACCCAACCTTCCGCACGGCACCACGTTTCTCGTGTCGCTTCCCATTGGAAAGATGCTGGAGACCAACGCCGATAACGCGCAACCTGCGTCTGAACTGGCGCTCTTATGAAATGCATTCTGTTCGTTGACGACGAGCCCAGAATCCTGGAAGGGCTCCAACGAATGCTCCGTCCGTGCCGCAAGCAGTGGGAGATGTCATTCGCAAACAGCGGCAACGAGGCTCTCGCCATCCTTGCCGGCAGCGCTCACGACGTAATTGTGAGCGACATGCGGATGCCCGGAATGGACGGGGCCCAGTTGCTCGAGTTGGTGCGGGAGCGCTATCCCGGCATGATGCGGATTGTTCTCTCGGGACAATTTGAGAAAGAGGCCGCCATGCGCGCGGTGCCGGTTGCGCATCAGTTTCTAACCAAGCCCTGCGATGCCAGCAAGCTCCAAGCAGCGATCGAACGTTCCTGTGGAGTCTCAACGGTCCCCGATGACGCGATCCGCCGCGTCATTGCCGCCATTGGGGAACTGCCAGCTCTGCCAAGCACCTATGCGGCGCTGGTGGCTGCGGTCGACAACCCTGAGGCATCGCTAGACCAAGTCAGCGCCATTGTCGAACGGGATGTGGCTGTAGCCGCCAAGGTATTGCAGCTTGTCAACTCATCTTTCTTCGGCTTGTCCCACGAAATTGCCACCGTTCCCATGGCGGTAGGATTTCTGGGGTTTGATGTACTGAAGCAACTGGTCATCACGGTAGAACTCTTTCGTACCTTCGATTGCGGATGCCGGGTGGCCGGCTTCTCCGTGGAGGAGACCCAGCGCCATTCCCGTTGCGTGGCGGCAATCGTGGCGCGCCTGCCGGTACCGCGGAGGCACGCTGCAGCGGCGTCGGTTGCAGCACTGCTCCACGACGTTGGAAAACTTATCCTTGCCGCCCGATTGCCCGAACAGTTTGAACGCGCCCTGCAAGCGTCGCGCGACCAGAGTGGTCCCTTGCACATTCTGGAGGGAGAGATCATAGGCACCAGCCACGCAGCGATGGGAGCGTACCTTCTTGCGTTGTGGGGACTTCCCGCGCCGGTGGTCGCCGCTGTGTCCGAGCACCACCAGCCTGTTCGCGCCACGGCGGATACGACAATCGATGTAAGTCTGGCCGTGCGCATAGCGGACCTATTGGAGCAGGAGGCTTCGAAGAGCCTCCCGGTGGCAGCTCTCGACGATCTTTGCGGAGGTTCAACCGAATTGATCGGATCGCTGGCGGCGTGGCGAAAAGCCGCGGAAGAAGTCGTTCAAAGGGAGACTCAATGCAAGTAAATCTGCTTCTATCGGAGTGCCGGAGCCGGCATAACTTCTGCTCTTTCAGCCCGCGAGGAGGGCCAGAGAAGTGACGCCCGTTGAAACTGCCCCCGAGCAGCCAAACGCAACCGAGAAGCCTCGGCTCGCCGAAGATAGCGGCGTTGGGTCTGGGAAAGCATCGGAGTCCATCCTGTGTGTTGACGACGACCCCAATATCCTGGCCGCTTTTCAGCGGCAGTTTCGCAAGACCTTCACCATCGAAACGGCAGTCGGTCCGGAGCAGGGGCTTGCTGCCATTGCCAGCAAAGGTCCCTTCGCCGTCGTCATATCGGACCTGCGGATGCCAGGCATGAGCGGAATCCAGTTTCTCGCGGCGGTTCGGGCGCAGTCACCCGATACCGTTCGTGTGATGCTCACCGGGCAGGCCGACCTTGCGGATGCCGTAGCGGCCGTCAATCAGGGAGCCATTTTTCGGTTTCTGCTGAAGCCCAGTAGCGCCACTATCCTGGGCAAGGTGATCGAGGCGGCCATGGAACAGCACCGCTTAATCGTGGCGGAGCGGCAGTTAACGCAACAAACATTGGTTGGCTGCGTCGAGGTTCTTTCTGAAATCTTGAGCATTGTCGAGCCGGTGGCGTTTAGCCGTACCGCTCGAGTGCTGCGCTACGTCCGCCAACTGACAGGTATCCTCAAGATGACGTCTTCCTGGCAGATCGAAGCGGCAGCGATGCTTTCGCAAATCGGCTGGATCACGATTCCGGCGGACATCGCAAATAAGTTGGCGACAAACCTACCCTTGTCTCCGGAAGAGTCGTGCCGCTTTCACGAGCACCCGGCCGCCGCTGCCCGAATTATTGAGCGGATTCCGAAGCTTCAGAGCGTCGCAAAGATCGTCGAAGCCCAGTTTGCTCCCTACCAGGGGATGGGGCCAGCTTCAGAGCCCGACGCCGCCCGGGATCTGGTTCCTTTCGGGGCTGCGATCCTACAGGCTGCCATTGATTTTGATGAGCGACGGCACCGCGGGCTGTCGCATGCCGCTGCTACGGCCGACATGCGGTTGCGCACGAATCACTATCATCCGGATGTGATGTCAGCCATCGCCCGTATAGAAGAAGTGGAACTCGCTGAACGGACCAAAATAGTGCCAGTCTCCGGCCTTAAGCCCGGCATGATCCTCGAACAGGACATCTGCGTCCGGAGTGGCATGTGTCTGATCGGCAGCGGCCAACAGTTAACGGCCACCTCATTGGAGCGGCTGCAGGGCTTCTTGCACGCCATGGACATGGATCTCACGGTCTCCGTCCGCATTCCGGAGGAATAAACTACGCGGCAAGACCGGACGACCTTGTTGTTCCGCGCTGCCGTTTTGGAATTGACCTTGGGGTGCAGTTTTGCGCTCCATCAGTTCCGCTGATCAGCATCGCCAGAACGTAAGAGCAAATGGGAAGGTTGTGTCGTTAACAAGTCAAGATGTCCGGTTTGATTAACACGTGATCTGTCCGGTTTGGGTTTAGGCGGCGTGAGCCGCCTTCTTCTTCGATTTGAGAATATGAACCGCCGTCGGCGCGGTGGGAA